>ENA-OSAE01000288-OSAE01000288.1-marine-sediment-metagenome-genome-assembly--contig:-NODE-288-length-27879-cov-43.650050_pt1 | contig 27879 bp, 19 predicted proteins | sample MGYA00237870_ERZ529317 | MGnify/ENA primary metagenome ERZ529317 (study PRJEB26369, sample SAMN03142812) | marine sediment metagenome | biome: marine; feature: borehole; material: sediment... | reverse complement strand
AATGAAATTCTACGATTTCATGAGCATTAAGGCTTAATTGTCCAAAATTAGGGGGCCAATCCGCCCATTAGCTTAACCCTTAACCAACTGTTATGGAGAAGAACCTTTTTTTTTTTAAATATCAGGGTGTGAAAAGTCTTTTTTTTTAAGGATTTTGAATCAATACTTTGCCTTCCAGGGGATTTAACGAGATATCTAGAATTCCTTCCTTTAAGATCAGTTCTTCCTCGTTTATTACATCTACGAGTTTTGTTTTACACCACCTGCTTACATCTATGGAGAGAACAGCTGTTTTTTTGGGGTTTCTGTTAAATAAAACCACCGCAGTGTTGTCCTTTCTCTTTTGATTAAACACATCCCTGCCTTTTTCAATACACCTGATAAAACCATACACATCTCCATCTGCGTAAAAAGCAATCCATTTTCCTGTCTTGAAAACATCGTAACGGTTTCTCAGAGAGATGACCTTTTTGTACCAACTGAGAAGCTCCTGGTTTTCTTTTCCCCACGGGTAACAGCCGCGGTTGAGGGGATCTGCATAGCCTTCCATTCCTGCTTCATCACCATAATATATGCACGGTACTCCTGGAAAAGTCATCTGGAACAGGGATAATAGCTTCAACCTGGAAATTCCCAGCTTTTTTTGTTCAGGTTTTAACCTGAACCTGGCCTGTTCTTCTTTAGATAACAGGTCTTTGGGAGGAGCTCCACCCAGCAGGGTTAGAACCCGGGGTACATCATGGCTGCTGATGAGATTCATGGTGGAGTAAAAGTGGTGCAACGGATAATTTTCATAAAGCTTCATCAAATGAAGGTGTGTTTCTTGAGCACTTTTCCTTCCCAGGATGTAATCCAGCAGGACACTTCTAAAGGGATAATTGGTTACAGAATCCAGTTCATCACCCAATAAATAGTTACGCATTTTGCCGTAACTGATTTTGTTCGATGCATCTTCCCACACCTCCCCGATGAGTACTGATTCAGGGTTTACCTCTTTCATGGTTTTGCGAAAGGCTTTTATGAACTCATCGGGCAGCTCATCTGCCACATCCAGCCGCCATCCCTTGGCCCCCATTCGCATCCAGTATTTCAAAACGCTATTGTCATCATGGATAATGAAGTTTTGATATGAGGGTTCCATTTCATTCACATTTGGCAGGGTATCGATTCCCCACCAGCATTCGTATTTATCAGGGTATTCATAAAATCGATACCATTTATAATAAGGCGAATCCTTGGATTGACAGGCTCCCAGTGATGGATAATTACCTTCTTTATTAAAGTAAATGCTGTCACTACCTGTGTGGCTGAAAACACCGTCAAGTATTATGGATATCCCCATTTCTCCCGCCAGGCTGCACAGCTCTTTGAAGAGCTGGTTATTGCCGAACATGGGATCGATTTTCTTGTAATCCGATGTATCATATTTGTGATTGCTTGGAGATTCAAAAATCGGGTTGAAATAGATCACATTTACCCCCAGTTTTTTTAGGTAAGGCAGTTTTTTAATCACTCCTAGCAGGTTTCCACCAAAAAAATCATAAGCGATTATTTTCCCTGTTTCCGGGTCCCTGCAGTAAAGGGGAACAGCCTCATTCCACTTGTGATAAATAGCCTTCCTTTTCTTGGGGTTTAATATTCTGCCGTCTTCATTTCCATTGTAGAAGCGATCTACAAAAATCTGATAAATCACGGCCTCTTTGAACCAGTTGGGAGTACACAGGTCTTCTTTGTGGACGGTTATCTGATAAGAAGGGGGTTCATGGCAGTAGACCTGCCCGATTCCTCCCAGACACTGCGGGTTGTTTCCATAGTAAATGGTTGTGTGATTTTGCTTTGTGATGATGAAATAGTACCATAACAATCCGGGTTTAGCAGGGGCTGATATGTGTGTACAATATATTTTCACTTCATCTTTTTTTTCAATCAGCTTCATTTCAATTTTTTTTTCTCTGCCGTTGTGCCAGAGACGCAGAATAACCCTTTTGGGAGGTTTTTTAGAGCGAATCTTTATCTTCAGTAATATTTTATGATTACATGGAACAGTTCCAAAGGGGTTGCGGTAATACAGTTCATGGGAATTGTGGACTATCCAGCAATGACTCATGGAATCACCCATTCTCAAATGTTATATTTTTTTTGCTTTGGGAAAACCTAATATTAGTTTTTCTTTATAACAAACAAATTATGTAATCAGGAGATGGTGGTTATGTCACAGACACCAGTTTTTCCTTCAACGAAGGGGTTGTTTGAACCGGAATATTTTCTGCCCGAAAACTATAATGACACCTATGTAGTTCTAATGATACGCGATCCACAGTGGATATATGCCTACTGGGAAGTTTCTGAGGATACGACAGAATTCTTTTGGAGAAAATTTGGCAGGGATAACTGGGAAAATTCCTGTCTGGCACTGAGGCTTTTCTGGAAGGATTGCCACAAAACATTCAAATTAAAGGATGAAGCTGACAACTGGTATGTTTATTTAGGAAACAAGGGAATACCCGGGTATGGAGAGCTGGGCCGAATTCTGGCTGATGGTTCTTTTATAACCCTGGCCGTATCCAATGATTTGTCTGGGTTCGGCGTGAAACCTTCCGGTCATTCTAGAGCTGCCAGGCATCAGCTGGTTAAAGAAATCCTGGACAGCTGGAGACACAACATTTCTTACAGGAAGGGGTGGTGAAAATGCCTCAGGGATATCTTATGCTCGTGCTGCATAACCATCTGCCTTATGTAAGACATCCTGAACATGAAGAATTCCTGGAGGAAAGATGGTTTTTTGAAGCCGTATTGGAGAGCTACCTGCCGGTTTTGTACATCCTTGAAAAGCTGCACGAAGATGGAGTGGATTACAGCATAACCCTTTCTTTTTCTCCTACCCTTTTGAGTATGTTCGATGATGAGCTCCTGCAAAAGCGTTTTGTAAGGCATTTGGAAAAACTCATGGAGCTGGGGGAAAAAGAAGTTGAACGCACCATCAACCTTCCTGAACAACCGCTGGCACGTATGTATAGGGATAAAATCAGGAAAATCCATGACTATTATACTGAACGCTGCCGGGGGAATATTATTAATCTCTTAAAAGATTTGAATTCCACCGGCAGGGTAGAACTGATAACATGTCCGGCCACCCACGGTTTTCTGCCTTTTATGAGGGAAGAAGCCGTTGATGCTCAGATCGATACGGGATTAAAAACCTTTGAAAGGTTTTTGGGATTTAAACCGGCGGGAATGTGGCTGCCGGAATGCGGGTATTTGCCAGGGCTGGAGAAAATCCTTAAAAAACATGATATTAGGTATTTTTTTCTGGACACCCATGGTATCATTCATGCAGACCCGCCAAATTTTATGGGAGGGGCTTACTCTCCCGTTCAATGCCCCAATGGAGTAATTGCCTTCGGCAGGGATCCTGAGTCATCAAAACAGGTGTGGAGCAAGGACGAAGGATATCCAGGGGATTACGATTATAGAGAATATTACAGGGATATAGGATTCGATCTACCCATGAATTATATAAAACCATACATTCATCCCGATGGTATACGATTAAACACAGGTTTTAAGTACCACCGCATTACTGGAAAGACAGAACATAAAGAGCTGTATAACCCTGATGCAGCGAAGGAAAAGGCAGCTATACATGCAGGGAACTTTATGTTTAACAGGCAGAAGCAAATTGAATACCTGTGTTCTATAATGGACAGGAAACCTCTTGTTGTAGCTCCTTATGACGGAGAACTGTTTGGACACTGGTGGTATGAGGGGCCCATATGGCTTGATATGCTTCTGCGGAAGATTCATTTTGACCAGGATGAAGTTAAAACAATCACACCCACAGGGTATCTGTCTATGTATAGCAAAAACCATATTGCCCAACCTTCTATGTCAAGCTGGGGCGATAAGGGCTATTTCGAAGTGTGGTTGAACGGCAGCAATGACTGGATTTACAGACATCTGCACAAAGCAGCGGATTTCATGGTGGAACTGGCAGATACCCACAAAAATGCGGAAGGTTTTTTACGAACTGCCCTTCAGCAGGCCGCCCGAGAACTTTTGTTGGCTCAAGCCAGTGATTGGGCATTTATGATGACTGCCGGCAGCATGGTTGAGTATGCTCGAAAACGCACCATTGATCATCTGGGGAGATTTTTTAAGCTGTATAGGGATATAAAAGATAAGACTCTTGATAAGGTATGGTTGAATGTGGTAATGAGCAAGGATAATGTTTTTCCTGATATAGACTACAGGATATATAGTTCCCATGGTTCTGAAGCGGCTCAAAAAGTTTTGAGTGCCTGGAGCTAATGATTGATGAAGTAAAGATAAAATCAATAACAAAACACTGTTGAGGAGGATTCCTATGGGTGAAGAGAAATTGCCTAAAGTTGCGTATTTTTGTATGGAATACGGTCTTGATTCACAACTGCCTGTTTATGCTGGTGGCCTGGGAATTCTGGCAGGTGATTATTTGAAAGCAGCACACGAACTCAACCTGCCTGTTATAGGCATCGGCATACTCTGGAGTCAGGATTACACAACCCAGCTTATAGGAGAAGATGGGTATCCGTATGACCTTTATCCCACTTTTGATTTTGATGAACTGGTTGAAGATACAGGAATAATCATTAATTTAAAGATCAGGGGGGAAGATGTTCCCTGTAAGGTATGGAAAGCGGATAGATTTGATAATGCTTCCCTTTACCTTCTGGACAGCAATGTACCCGGCAGCAAACACGGCTGGATAACCCAAAAACTGTATGGAGGAAGGGAACAGGACCGGGTGGCCCAGGAAATCATATTGGGAATTGGCGGTATCAGAGCTCTGCGAGCTTTGGGATTGGATGTTGATGTCTACCACCTGAATGAAGGGCATGCTGTTTTTGCTGGGTTTGAACTTATCAAAGAAAAGATGTCCGCTGGAATGAGCTTTGAAGAGGCATGGGGAGCTACTAGAAAGGAAATAGTGTTTACGACTCATACCCCTGTGGAAGCGGGTAATGAGGTCCACAGCCATGATCTGTTGTGCTACATGGGAGCAAACAACGGCCTATCCTATGAGCAATTAAAAAGTCTCGGCGGTGACCCTTTCAACATGACAGTAGCTGCTTTGCGCCTCTCACACAGGGCAAATGCTGTTTCCCAGATCCACGGAGAAACGGCTCGTTCCATGTGGAAAGATGTTACAGGAGCAGCTCCTATAATAGCTGTTACCAACGGTGTTCATGTTAAGACATGGCAGAGCAGTGCTATAAAAAAGGCGTATGATAAAGGAGAGAACCTGTGGGAAGAACATGTAAAGCTGAAAAAAAAGCTTCTGGACTATGTTAGAAGTCAAAACAATGTAGATTTGGACTCGAATGTTTTAACTATAGGTTTTGCCCGCCGGGCTGCTGCATACAAAAGGGGAGGCCTTGTTTTCAAAAAAAGGGATATACTTGAGCCTCTGCTTAAAGAAAAGAAGCTGCAGTTTATTTATTCAGGTAAAGCACATCCAAATGACCATGAAGGTAAAGCCATTATTCAACAGATAGTTAATGCCAGCAAGAAATTTCCCAATCAGGTGGTTTACCTGGAAAACTACGATATGGATATTGCACGCTTGATGGTTCAGGGGTGTGATGTATGGCTGAACAATCCGTTGCGACCCCTGGAGGCCAGCGGCACTTCCGGTATGAAAGCCGCATTAAATGGTGTGTTGAACATAAGTGTTGTTGATGGCTGGGTGGCGGAAGCAATGACTCATAGGGAAACGGGCTGGCTGCTGGATAAAGTTTTTGACAGGCCCATTGAAGAGGGCAGACAGGATGAATACGATGCAGAGGCATTTTATGAAGTTCTGCTGAAAGAGATAATACCCATATATTATACCGATAAACACCGCTGGATAAAAATGATGAAAGCCAGTATACAGATGGCCGAGGAGAAATTGACGGCACAAAAAATGATACAACAATATTATAATCTGCTTTACAATAAAACTTTTATGACACAGAAATCATTAACCCCCACTACCTCCAAGAGAGGATAGTGGGGATTTTTTAAACCTTGATGATTTCCTGAATCACATCTTTATAGAAACTCGTCAGTTCTTCTGCTATTTCTGAAGAGCTGCCTTCACTGATAATGTTAACCCGGGGTTTTTCAGAATCAGGAATTATCAAAGTCCAGCCTTCCGCATGTTTAAACCTTACTCCTTCAATGCTGTCATTATGCTCATAATAATCGAATTTCTCCACAAGACTCCGGATGATTTTACCTTTTATTTCCCAGGGACACTCAAGGGCTTCTTTGTGGAGATAAAATGGTGGGATTTCAGCAATAAGCTGGGATAGCTTCTTTTTTTTGCTGTTCACGGTTTTCAAAACCTTGAGCAAAGCTTGAATTCCATCGAATTCTAAAGCGAATTGTGCTTCACCTGATTTACCTTGATTGATCATGTTTTCCATGCGGGTCTGCAGGTTGGACTTTGTATACAAAATTTTCCCCTGATGTTTTTGGGCAAGTTTTTCCAGAACAGAGGGTGAATCAATGGGAGCTATTATGGTTGAGGTTTCGGATGGGTCCTCCAGCAGCAGATAAGTCAGCAGAACTTTAAGTTTGCTTCCTTTTAGGGTGTTTCCATTTTCATCAAAAAGGATGAGTTCTTCTCCCTGACTGTCTAAACAAATTCCCATGTCTGCCTTTAGGTTACACATCTTTGATTTTATATTATCATGGTGTTCAGCTTCTTCTACATCACACCCTATTTCTTCCAATAATTTTTTAACCCTTTTAGCGAGGGGGATTGAGGGGCAATTTAAGACAACTTTTAAGGGGATGCTTTGATTTATTTGCTGTCGTAAATTGAGAAAATATGATGTTTCTTTATCAAACAAAGATATAGTGTTTTTTATGTTCTTACCGGGAATGTAACGGAAGTCTTCAACTTCCAGAATGTTTTCTATTCTTTTTTCTTCGGCTGTTGAAATGTTGGCTCCATTTTCGTTCAAGAAAGTAATAAGTGTCACATCATTCTTCTCGGTTTTAATATGGATTCCACCTTTTAAGTTATCGGTTTTGATGGCAAAACGGGTTATAGGAAGAGTTATGTTGCCCAGATCACACACCTGATGTCCTGATACCTGGAGTCCGCTGATTATCAGCTGTTTGATTATTCCGGATACTGGAGAATCGTCATTGCTTACTCCTATTCTGCCTACAGGGTCAATTGCCGAACCAAAAGCACTACCCAGCCGTAGAACAAGATCCAAGGTTATATCCTTGTTGAAAACACCTTTTACTCCATTATTACCAAAAAGATTGCGGGAGGGCTTGACACCCCATACCACATTTTTCCTCAATGTGCTGCCTTCTTCAATGGTTTTACCTGGCCAGATTTTTACCTGAGGTTTGATTGTGCAGCCTTCTTCCAGCATTGATTCGTCCCCCACTATGGCCCCTTCAAAGATTGATACATTGTTTTTAATTTTAACATTTGAACACACTATAGCTCCCCGCAGTGTACTGCCTTTACCCAGCATCACCCCGTTCCACAGGATGGATTTTTTGATAGAGCTTCTATCTTCTATTATGCAGTTATCAGCGATTACGCTGTAGGGTCCTATAAAAACATGGGGGCCTATATAACAGCTGCAACCGATAATCAATGGAGATTTTAATCTTGCTGTGGGATGAATTTCGGTGTTTTTACCGACTAGTATTCCCGGTTTGATTTCATTATATGGTAAATCTATAGATACTTTGTTCATTAATATGTCTTCGTGTGCATTAAGATAGACTGCAGGGTTGCCTATATCACACCAATAGCCTTTACCGGTGTATCCATACAGAGCGATGCCCTTTTCCATTAGTAACGGGAAAAGGTTTTTGCTGAAATCAAAAAAAGTTTCAGGAGGTATATAATCAAAAACTTCTGGCTCCAGAATATAAATTCCGGTATTGACTTTATCACTGAAGACTTCTCCCCAGCTGGGTTTTTCTAAAAAACGGACTATTTTCCCCGACTTTTTCGTGATGACAATTCCGTATTTCAGCGGGTTGTCAACAGACGTGAGAATCAATGTGACCAATGACTTTTTTTGTTGGTGATATTTTAATGCTTCCGTCAGGTCAATATCTGTTAGGGCATCTCCGCTGATTACCAAGAAAGTCTCGTCCAGAAAATCTTGGGCATTCTTTACACTTCCTGCTGTACCCAGAGGTGTGTCCTCAATAAAATAATGAAGTTTTATCCCATCTTTCCGGCCATCGCCATATTGGTCCATTATATGGGAAGCCATGTAGTGAAGAGTTACTCCTATATCGTGAAAACCGTGTTTTTTTAACAGTTCAATGGTATGAGTCATAACGGGTTTGTTGGCTGTAAGAACCATTGGTTTGGGCCGGTTGCAGGTAAGAGGACGCAATCGTTTGCCTTCTCCTCCTGCCATAATAATAGCTTTCACACTTCATACCTCCCTATTAAATTTGTCAGAATGCCTTCTCTATTTGGGAATTGGGGAAGCCAGAGGTGGTTTTGCCTGCTTTCATCCAGCACCTCTTTATAAACTTTTAGGGTTTTTTGAGCCACCTTTTTCCATGTGTATTTTTCTCCCACTTCCTTCTTTGCTTGGTGGGAAATTTTTTTAGCAAAATCAGGATTAATCAAAAAATGGAGAATCTGCTGGGCCAGAGAATCGGGGTCTCCCGGGATGAATTTTAATCCATTAACTCCATGTTTTATTATTTTTCTGAATCCCCCTGTATCAGCAACAACCGTAGGAGAACCTGTAGCCATTCCCTCGAGGGCTACGATACCAAAGGGTTCGTATAAACTGGGAAAAACAACCACATCAGCATATCTGTACAGCGCATTTCGTTCTGTATCGTCAACATAGCCGAGGAAAGTCACATTTTTTTCTATTTTTAATGAAATAGCTTCATTTTTTAAATGAGCTTCGTATGGCCCCTTTCCTGCTATGAGAAACTTGGTTTTGGGTATGCTGCTTGTTATTTTCGGTACTGCCTGCAGCAGGGTTTGAACCCCCTTTTCGGGAACCAGACGTCCTATGAAAAACACAATTTTTTCATCCGGCTGGGCGTATTTTTCCCTTTTTAAACTGCTGCCTTTCGGCAGCTTAAGATCCGAGGTGTTTATTCCGTTGGGAATAACCTCTATTTTGTCATCGGGAACCTGAAAAATGCTTTTGATTTCATGTTTCATGTGTTGACTGCAGACAACAACTTTCCATGATTCATAGGTCAACCACCATTCAACAGCACTTATGTAGTGCTGCAGCTCATTGTGAAGTCCTTTGTTGCGGCCGTATTCTGTTGCGTGTAGTGTCGAAATTAATGGAATCTGGTAAATGTGTTTTAGTGCTCGGGCTGCATACGCAACAAGCCAATCATGAGCATGCAGGATATCGATTTTTCCCCAGGAGTTTATCAGTTTTACGGCCTGTTCTATAATGCTGTAATTAAGATGCTGAATGTCACTGATAAAATTTAAACACGGCAGTGAATAGGGCTGAACACGGTAGACTGATACTTTATTTGAATTCTCTTTTGAATTATATGGTTTTTTGCTGGAAGTTATTACATTTACATCTATATGATTTTTTGCCATGGCCTGACTGAGCCCCGCTACATGTCGAGCAAGACCTCCAACTACATCAGGAGGATACTCCCATGTAAGCATTAATACCTTCACTACAACCACTCCTAACTTTATTGCTGGTTTATTGGAAGGACGTGTAAAAAAAGCCAAATTAATAATTTGGCGTTTATATTATTACCCTGGTTATAGGTGATTATTCTAAGAATGAATAGCATTTATAAAATAAAAGCCCCTGGCTTTTGAAAACACAGCCAGGGAGCTTGAGAAATTAGAGCTGCGTTATCTTTCGGCTTTGATGCTCCAGTTGCGGCCGTTGTTGTTATCCCAGTTGTTGGCACTATCATGGAAACAGAAGTTTATGGTATCATATTGGGGTACGAAGAAACAGGCCCAGCCTTCTTTGTTGTGTCTCATTGGCACATCCATGATATCATGCCATCTATCATTGGAACCATATCCTATATGCAGGTAAACCTGATCTGCGCCATTTTTTGCCAGCAATCCATCATAGTTGATAACAACCTTTTCACCTCTTTTAACAGGGTAAGGTTCAATACTGATCCCATTCTCTGGATATACTTTACTGGTCAATCTTGCCATCCAGCAAACCTCCTTTTAAATTTGTTTTGTTATTTTAATTATTTACAGTTAAATCAAATATAATGAATGGGAAATAAAGGTTAGGGTAAATTTGTATAAGATTTTAATTTATAGGGTATAATGGAGCCTGATATGGTATAAAATACTATTGGTTCCATTTTGTGATGGGTTTATAACATTGTTGTATATAAAATAAAAAGCATTGGCGAAGTATGTTGAGAAAAAAAAAGATAGTCTGCCGTAATTTAATTTCTAAGGTATTTTTTTTCTAAAAAAATTCTTGATTTTAAATTTCTTTTTAGATAATATTATATTTGGAATTAGCACTCGGTTAAGGTGAGTGCTAACAATACAAATCAGACCTTATTACATACATAAAAAGGAGGGGTAAATATGAAAATTAAGCCATTAGGTGATCGAGTAGTAGTTAAAGTAATCGAAAGTGAGGAAAAAACCAAGAGCGGTATAGTTATACCTGATACCGCAAAGGAAAAACCACAGGAAGGCAAAGTAGTAGCCGTTGGAACCGGTGAAATTGTAGATGGTAAAAAGATTCCCCTTGAAGTAAAGGAAGGAGACAAGGTTATTTACTCCAAGTATGCGGGAACTGAAGTAAAGCTTGATGATGAGGAGTACCTTATCTTGAGACAGAGTGATATCCTTGCTATTTTGGAAGAGTAAAATTATTTTAAAAGGAGGTAGTGCATAGATGGCAAAGCAAATAAAATTTAATGAAGCTGCAAGAAGAGCATTGGAACGGGGTGTCAACAAACTCGCTGATACTGTTAAGGTAACACTGGGCCCCAAAGGCAGGAACGTTGTGCTGGATAAGAAGTTTGGTTCTCCTACTATTACCAATGATGGTGTTACTATAGCCAAAGAGATTGAATTCAAAGATCCCTTTGAAAACATGGGTGCTCAGCTTGTTAAAGAAGTTGCTACAAAAACTCAGGACGTAGCAGGAGATGGTACAACAACAGCTACACTGCTGGCTCAAGCCATAATCAGGGAAGGTCTCAAAAACATCGCGGCTGGCGCAAACCCAATGATTTTGAAAAAAGGCATTCAGAGAGCTGTTGATGCGGTAGTAGAAGAAATTAAAAAGTTCAGCAAACCTGTAGAAAACAAACAGGCAATAGCTCAGGTGGCAGCTATTTCTGCCGGAAATGATGAAGAAATCGGCAACTGGATTGCAGAAGCCATGGAAAAAGTGGGGAAAGACGGAGTAATAACTGTTGAAGAAGCCAAGACAATCGGAACACATCTGGAAATCGTTGAAGGTATGCAGTTTGACCGTGGTTACTTATCTCCCTACATGGTAACTGATACCGAGAAAATGGAAGCCGTGCTGGATGATCCGTACATTTTGATTACTGACAAGAAACTTTCAAATGTACAGGATATTCTGCCTATTCTTGAAAAAATCGTGCAGCAGGGCAAAAAACTGGTTATAATTGCTGAAGATGTAGAAGGAGAAGCTCTTGCAACCCTGGTTGTTAACAAACTAAGGGGCACCTTTACCTGTGTTGCTGTGAAAGCTCCAGGTTTTGGCGACAGAAGAAAGGCAATGCTTCAGGATATTGCAATCCTCACCGGTGGGCAGGTAATTTCCGAAGAGGTTGGTATTGATATTAAAAATGCAGATATCAACATGCTTGGTACAGCGCGCCAGGTAAAAGTTTCTAAAGAAGAGACAATCATTGTAGATGGTGGCGGAGATCCTGAAGAAATCAAGAAGAGGATAGCTCAGATCAAAGCCCAGATTGAAGAAACTACTTCAGAGTTTGATAAAGAAAAACTGCAGGAGCGTCTTGCCAAACTGGCTGGTGGTGTTGCGGTAATCGAAGTTGGTGCTGCATCTGAAACTGAGTTGAAAGAAAAGAAACACAGAATTGAAGACGCCCTTTCTGCAACAAGGGCTGCTGTTGAAGAAGGAATCGTTCCTGGTGGTGGAACAGCCTTTATAAATGCTATTCCCGCTCTGGATAAACTGGAAGCTACTGGAGATGAGGCGACAGGTATTGAGATTGTAAGAAAGGCTTTGGAAGAGCCTGTAAAACAAATTGCTTTCAATGCTGGTCTTGAAGGTTCAGTAATAGTTGAGAAGGTTAAACAGCAGAAACCCGGTGTCGGTTTCGATGCATACAAGGAAGAATTTGTAGATATGTTTGAAGCAGGAATTGTAGACCCGACAAAAGTAACTCGTTCAACACTCCAGAACGCTGCCAGCGTAGCTTCTATGTTCCTCACAACTGAAGCAGTTGTTACTGATGTTGAAGAAGAGGATGAAAACAAAAATGGAGCCAATAATATGCCCCCCATGATGTAATAAAAGGCTGAAAAAACCCTGGTTGGATGAACCAACCAGGGTTTTTTGGTAGCTTTGTATTTAATCCTGAAAAACCAATTTTGCACCGTTCTGTTCCATAATTTCCTGTATTCTGCAGGCCTCATGTTTGGGTAACTCTACAGCAACCGCTATTCCAAAATTCGTATTCCTCTTTAAAAAATCTGTAAAGGCCGTAGTGTTAAAAACGCTTTCCGTTTCTGTTTTGATATAAACTTTATCCATTACACTTTCCCGTTTTTTGGTTTTGTATACATCAGAAACAATAATATCTTCACGCTTTATACCGGCATTTCGAAGGCTGTCAATTAGATTGCCAACCCTTTTTTCATCAGGCAAGATACCTATGATCCTCATAATGGCCCTCCCTTGGATTTTTACACCTTATTTTTTCCAATCAAGCTTGAATTTATAAGGATTTTAAAGTAGATGTTTTTGTGCTTAGAATTTTAAATAGTTGAAGAGTAAATTTTGTAATAAAAATTTTGATAGGCACATATTTTTTAATAGGATTATGATTAATTTAAGTTTACCTAGAGAGGAATTGAAACTGATTTTGCATTATGCATTAGTTTACCTACTTAGGAGTAATTTTAATTTTTTTTATTAGTAAAGTATTTTATGATTCTGTATAATGTAATAGTAAGGGAGGATACCATGAAAAAGTATGTTTTTTTATTGCTAAAAGTTGAAAAAATTACCACAGAAGAAAGAAAAAAAGAAGATAATATTAATATTTCAAGCATGATTATTTCATTGCTTAAATTTTTATGTCGGATAGGGATGATATTTTTTAATAAAATATACAAAAATATGAAATAATTAGCAGGAAATTTCCATTTTTTGTCCAAATCTATACTACAGAAAATTAACTAAAAATATTCCATATCTAATAAGCTGCACATTTTTAAGGAGTGGTTTTTTTGCGGGTAGAATTTAAGTTTAATGCTGATGATAAAATCGTGCTGCCTATACACCATAACCATATAATACAGGGCTTTATTTATAATTCCTTTTCTGATGAATCATTTGCCAGTTTTTTGCATGATTTTGGTTACAAGTGGAACAAGAGGAACTTTAAATTGTTCGCCTTCTCCAGGTTGATGGGTAGATTTACAATAGATCGTGAAAATAAGAATATTGTTTTCGAACCACCGGTAAAACTTGTTATTACTTCTATCAAAGACAGGATCATTCAGGATTTAACTGCCAATGTAATCAAAAAAAATTGGTTGCAATTGGGAAAGCAAAGGGTGTTTGTGGAAGAATTGGAGTTTAAAACCTTTAAAAAAAATACCAACACTTTGACAATTAACATGCTTTCACCGGTTGTCACATACCACACTGAAAAAATAAACGGCAGCAAGAAAACTCGTTACTACACCCCGTGGGAAGAAGAGTTCAAACAGCAGATTAAAAACAATCTTATAAAGAAATATGAAATTATAAAAGGGAAAGATAGTGGTGATGCTGCTAAAGATTTTGATATTAAGCCATTGTTTAAAAAAGGTAAACCCAGTATCGTTATTTACCGAGGATTTGTTATAAAAGGCTGGATGGGCAAGTTCCGGCTGGCAGGTGACCCGGAGCTGCTGCAGATTGGTTATAACTGCGGCATAGGAGCCAAAAACTCGATGGGGCATGGATGCTTCGAAATTTTAATAAGTTGAGCTGGAAGGAGGTGAAATGAAATGATTGAATCTCAGAGGCAGCTGGGTTCACTTTTGTTAGAAAACACTACACCTGTAGATTTCTTACATTACATAACAGAAAATGTAGAGGAAAAGAGACAGGGAAAAGAACACTATATTCTCATTCTAAACCTAAATACAGCAGAAAACAGGCTGGAGATTGATAATAAACGAATTGGAAAAACTACAGCAGATAGCTTTGTCTGGATAGGCACAGCGGATGGAGCAGCCAGTCCCCAGTGGTATTTCACCACTAATAATGTGGAATATTTGGTTTCCCAGACAATACCAAACATACTAAAGCTTTTATCTAAAAATAGCAACCTTTACAAAAGGCTAAATTTCGTTTTTAATAACTATTTTTACGATTTGGGGCCTCAAAAGGGAATGAAGAATCGCTATCGATATATGCTGGATTTAGAAAAGTTGGGTATCCCTGAAATTAGAATGGAACAAATAATTAAAGAAAACGAAGGCGATGTCAAAAAGGTAGTTAAAGTTGTTGGCAAACTGTTAGCCGACCATGTTAAAAGTGAGCTGGGTATTTCAGCATCACAGATCAGTCTCTGGAATTTAAAAGTAGATGGCATGGATGTGGTTAAGCAGGATGAATATGTAAAGCTCGTTATAAATGAAAAAATAGATAAGCTGTATACCGGTGAGGTTGGGGTTTGTTCACTTTGTGGTGAACAAAAAAATATCACTGACAATACCACAAGGCTGCAATTCAAGTATTACATGACCGACAAAATAGGTTTTTCTTCTAATTTAAGCGGCAGTTTCCTTAAGAACATGAGGTTATGTAAGGATTGCTACCGTCAAGTCCTGGCTGGTGAATCTTATATAAAGCAGAATCTGGGGTTTTTCATCGGAGGTTTAAGGGTGTATCTGGTTCCCGCTTTCATTTTCACTCCAGACAGGAAGGTTGTCAGCAGAAATTACGATGGGTTTAAGAACATCAAGGACTCTCTTTTAAACATCAATGATTTTATAAAAAAAGAAAAAAGGTTGAAATTGTTTTCAAAGCAAGATCAGGGAAACAGCTTTATCCTTAATCTCCTTTTCTACGAAAAAAAGCAGGCTGAGTTTAAGATCTTGAAATTGATAAAAGACGTATCCCCTTCCCGCTTTATGCATCTCGCAGAGGTGAGTATGAGAGTTAAACAGATGTTTGAGAAGTATCTGGGTGAAAGTGGAATGTGGGGCATTGATTTCAACCGGATTTACTACATGATTCCCTTGAGGGTAAAAGGAGGCTCCCCTGTTGAGTACCGCAAACTGTTGAACCTGTATGACAATATTTTGAGCGATAAACCCGTAGATAGGGAGTTTCTTATCAATCAGTTTGTTAAAATGGCTCATATCCATCACCTGGAGAACTATCGGCCTTACAATTTCAAAAAAAGTCCGGACAACTCCAGAATTGCCATGGCATACGGGATACTGCAGAATATTGTATTTCTAAAATACCTGGAAAGTTTAGGATTATTAAAAGGAGGTCAGGGAATGAATGTTGATGATTTAATTATAGCTGATGATATTAAGGAATACATAAGGGATCTTAAATTTGATGAGAGCCGGACCGCTCTCTTCCTGCTCGGCTATTTGATCGGTGAGGTGGCCGGGGCGCAAAAAGAATCCAACCCTGTTTTGAACAAAATAAACTATCAAGGCATGTCTAAAGCAAAGCTGCAGCATTTAATATCCGAGATATTTGAGAAGCTCAAGCAGTACAAAGTGCTGAACTACAACAGGAAAGAGTTTTCCGATATGAAACGCCTTTTTGACAGGCAGCTGGATAACTGGAACCTTTCTGCACAGGATAATGTGTTCTATATTTTGTCGGGTTATGCCTATCAGGTGAGGCGGGTAAATCTCAAGAGTAAGGAAAAGAAAGCAAAGGAAGGAGCGATTGTTAATGAATAACAGCGACATCCTGTTTCTTTATGATGCTAAAATGACTAACCCTAATGGTGATCCTGACGACGAAAATAGACCCCGCATGGATTATGAGCGGTTTCGCAATCTTGTCAGTGATGTCAGGCTGAAGAGGTACATCAGGGATTATTTAGAACAGCAAGGCAAAGAGATTTTCGTGAGCAAAATAAATGGTGAGACAGTAAATGCTACTGATAGGTTAGACAAATTAGCTAGAGATTTGGGTAAAAAATTAAAAGAATTAACTTCAGACATGGTGTTGGACAGGCTTATCGATGTCAGGCTTTTCGGTGCAACCATGCCGATTAAAGGGGCTGATGGTGCCAAAGGAAGTTCAATGACCTTTACCGGCCCGGTTCAATTCAACTGGGGTTATTCGTTAAATGAGGTGGAATTGGTAGAATCAAACAGCATAACCTCCCATTTTAGCTCTGAATCTGAGAACATCCAGGGGGCAATAGGTAAGGATTATAGGGTGTATTATTCACTGATTGCTTTTCACGGTATTATCAGCGGTTACCGCGCTTCAGTTACGAACTTATCAAATGACGATGTTGCCCTATTGAGAAAGGCCCTTGTCAAAGCCATTCCGCTGCTGGCTACCAGAAGCAAGATCGGGCAGTATCCGAGGTTACTGCTGCAGGTAGAATACAATGATGCAGAAACGATTATTGGAGATCTGCGAGATTTTATTTCTATTTCTACTGATGCTGAAGGCACGAAAATCAGAGAAATCAATGATTACAAATTGGATGTCAGAGAATTGGTTGAGAAACTCAATCAATTCAGTAATCGAATTTCTAAACTTTATGTATGGCAGGATGAAGCCCTACAGTTGATAGCTGGAGAAAAAACAGGATTGCTAAAGGAGCTGCTGCCGGAAGGATTAGGGTCAAAAGTCGAAGAGATAAAGTAGGTGGTTTTATGAAGAATGTTACCAGAATACTGGTTTTTGATATAGAAGGCTACATGGCTCATTTCCGCAAGTTTTACACCAATTCCTCTGCTTTAACATATTCCTTTCCTCCATACACTACAGTTGTTGGTTTAATAGCTGGAATTTTGGGTCGGCCGCGAGACAGCTATTACAAGGAGTTTGGTTCAGAGAACTGTCGGATTGCAGTATCTTTAGAGGCTGAAACCAGGAAGATTGTCCAGACCATGAACTACATCCGTACCAAAAGCAAGAGTGAACTTGACGGCAGTGCCGGACCAACCCCTACCCCTTTAGAGATTCTCCTGGCTAAAGACATCAGACTTTGTTTCCGTATCTATTTTACTCATCAAAATAATGACGTGGTAGATGAAGTGAAAAAGAGAGTGCAGCAGCAGCGTTATATCTACCCTCCATACCTGGGGATAACAGAATTTCTAGCCACTTTAAAGCTTGTAGATGATATAAGTGAGAATAGAATAAAACGTGTTTATCAGCAGCAACCGGTAAAGATAGCAACAGCAGTAAACACAGAATACATTAAGGATAGGGGGATATGCCTTAACAGGGCTGAAGGCAGCATAAAAATTCTGAAAGAGAAGATGGCCTTGGAATTTGATGAAGAGAGGAACTTAAAAAAAGTAGCTACATTTATCTTTGAAGCAACAGGTAAGGAACTGCCTGTCCTGCTGACAACACCATATTATCAAATTCAGCTTGATGGAGGGGCCTGCCGGAACATTTTATTTCTTAATCAGTGAGGGATGAATTTCCATGAAATTTTATTCCCATAACAACCCGAAACGCGAGCTTAAAGCGCACTTAAGGGATGTTGGCTGCAGGATGAATAATTTCATCCTGCAGACCCCTTTACAAAAGGATAAAGAGCTATTAAGCAGAGTAGGAAGAATCATCGGCTTTGGCCACGATTTTGGTAAGTATACTACCTATTTTCAAAACTATTTACTGAATCAAATCGAAACTGCCAAGGCTAACCATGGATTTGTTTCGGCTCTTTTTACTTTTTATTTATTAAGAAAGTTTATATCAGAAGAACAAGCAGGAAAAAAGAACAGCATTTTTTCTTTACTAGCCTATATTATTGTTTTGCACCACCATGGAAACCTGGAAAATTTAGAAGATGATTGTATTTTTGATACACAAAAGGGATTAAACAGGTGTTCGGTTTTGAAAACCCAGTTAGAAGATCTTTTAAAACACAAAGCTGAGATTGAAAAGGAATACAGAGAATTGAATTTTAATATGAATTTAGAGGATTTTGCTGCCAACAAAGATGGTTTGATTGAAAAAGTAGAAGAGTTGTCTTTTGAATATCTTGATTTAGATAATGAACAGAAAGAATACTTCTATTCGACACTTATGTTTTTGTATTCCGTTTTAATAGATGCTGACAAAAGGGAAGCAGCAGGAACCGAGTTTGCTGAGAGAAAGCAGATACCAGAAAACATAGTAAACATATACAAGAAAGAAGAGTTTGCAGGTGTGGGAAACAGCAGGATAAACCGCCTCAGGGAAGAGGTTTATAATAAAGTGATGAATAAAATGGATAACATTTCCCTGGATAAGCATCTGTTCACTCTGACATCCCCTACTGGAAGCGGTAAGACCCTGACGTCCTTTGCAGCAGCGTTACGGTTAAGGGAAAAGATAAGAAGATGTAGGGGTTATACACCCAGAATCATCTATTCCCTTCCCTTTACCAGCATTATCGACCAGAATTACGATGGGCTGGAAAAAGTGCTGTCGAAAATTGATGGATTTGAAGCAAACAGAGACAGCTACATTATAAAACACCACCATCTAGCGGATATCGGTTATGTAAAGGATAATAAAGAGAAGGCTCTGGATGAGGCGCTGCTGTTAATTGAGAGTTGGGAGAGTGAAGTTATAGTTACGACGTTTATTCAGTTTTTATATACGGTGCTGGGCTACAAAAATTCTTTTTTAAAGAAGTTTCACAACATAGCTGGTTCGATAATTCTGCTGGATGAGGTTCAGAACATACCGGTGGAATACTGGCCCTTAATAAGTAAAGCTTTAAGGCTGCTGGCTAAATACTTTGATTGTTACGTCATTCTCTTAACGGCTACCAAGCCTTTAATATTTAAAGAAGGGGAAGCAGAAGAATTATTGGACAACCATAAGAAGCATTTTGATAATCTCGACAGGACAAAGCTTATATGTGATCTTAAAGAAAAAACCATCGATGATATGGTAAATGATTTTATTGAAAGATATGATAACAGCAAGTCATATCTGTTGGTTTTGAATACCATATTATCTTCCTTAAGGGTTTATGAGAAATTAAAAAACAGGTTGGCTGGAGAGGGATTTGATGTAGAAAATGATTTCTATTATCTTTCAACCAATATCTATCCCAAAGAAAGACAGCAAAGAATTAAAGAGATTAGAGATAGAATAAAAGCCGGGGATAAATTAGTGGTGGTTTCCACTCAGGTGATTGAGGCCGGGGTGGATATCGATATGGATGTGATCTACCGGGATCTTGGTCCCATCGATTCTATTGTCCAGGTAGCCGGCCGGGGAAATAGGGAATGGTCCCCTTGCTGCAGTGAGGTTTACATTTATAATCTTAAGGATTCGATTCGTCCCTATAGTGCTATGGTTTACGGAGGTATTCATTGTAAAAGAAGTAAGGATCTTTTGAAGGGGCATAGTGAAATTCTGGAGTCAGAGTATTATGATCTTGTTAATAAATTTTTTGAAAAATTAGAAGCGGGTTATTCTGATGTTGATGATTCTAGAGAGTTGATTAAATCCATGCAAGACCTTAATTTCGATGGTTTGAGCAACAGCCTGTCTAATTTTCATCTCATTGATAAAAACCACAATTACATCGATTTGTTTGTTTATAATGATGAGTCTAGAGGTATCTGGGATGAGTTTATCGAGAAAGTGTATAATGAAAAAGATTATCAAAAAAGACGGTTGGCTTTTCTAAAAATAAAGAAAGAATTCCGGTCATATATCATATCACTGCCGGTTGAATTGGCAAAAAATTATATCAGTCCAAATGAGGTCTATAGCGGCGTATTCAAACCTACCTGTAATGCTGAACACTACTATGATAAAAAAACCGGATTCAAAAGGGAACTGGAGAAGGAAGAGGACCTGGCTTTGAGGATGCTTTGAGGTGAGGGGAATGCTGGAAAATGTAGAAAAAGAGGTTAGATGGGACTCTCTAAAAATTACCGGAACTTTGATATGGTATTATTATGTTTGTGAACGAGAAGTGTGGCTTATTTCCCATGGGCTTGAGGCGGATCAGAGCAATGAGTACATGGAAATTGGGAGGATTATTCACGAAAACAGCTACCAGCGTTCCAAAAAAGAAGTAAATCTCGGTCATATTAAAGTTGATTTAATAGGGAGACAGGGGAATAAAGTAGTTCTGGGTGAAGTAAAGAAATCTTCCCGTTTCAAAGAAAGTGCCCGCATGCAGTTGGCTTTTTATTTGTTAGAGCTGGAGGAAAGGGGAATTGAAGCGATAGGCTATATTCAATTTCCTAAAGAGAGGCTGAAAATCAAGGTGGAATTAAACGATGAAATACGCCAGGAATTAAATAAAGCGATTAAGGGTATTGAAAAAATCTTTACACTGAATAAGCCACCCAAGGCAAAAAAAATTAGATACTGCACCAAATGTGCTTATCAGGAGTTCTGCTGGGCTTAGGAGGACTTATTATGAAGAAAAGCATTTATATTTTCAATAACGGTGAATTGAAACGGAAGGACAATACCTTTTATTTTGAAACAGAGAAGGGAAAGAATTATTTGCCCATTGAAAATATAAATGATATTTATGTTTTTGGAGAAGTTTCGGTGACGAAAAAGTTTTTAGAGCTGATGAGCAGCAAGGAGATAATTGTGCATTTTTTCAATTACCATGGGTATTATACCGGTTCTTTCTATCCCCGGGAGCACTACAATTCAGGTTATATGATTCTTCATCAGAGCCGATGTTACCTTGATTATGCTGAGAGATTAAAGCTTGCCAGGAATTTTGTCAGGGGTAGTGGAATAAACATGCTAAAGGTGCTGTATTATTATGAGAACAGGGGAAGTGATTTGTCTAATGTTATTGAAGCGATTGAGAATCTGCTTGATGAGGTAGATAAAGCGCTAGACATAGAACAGTTAATGGCCATTGAAGGGAACATGAGAGAATATTATTATAGAGGATTTGATGAGATAATTGATGACGAGAACTTTAGATTTAAAAGAAGAAGCAAACGGCCGCCTAAAAATTACCTGAATGCCCTGATCAGTTTCGGAAATTCAATGCTGTATGTGACTGTACTCAGCGAGATTTACAAAACCCATCTCGACCCCAGGATAGGTTATTTACATACTACAAATTCCAGGAGTTTTACTTTAAACCTTGATGTGGCTGAAGTCTTCAAACCGATTATTGTAGACAGGATTATTTTTAAGCTGTTAAATACCCGCATGATAACAGCTGATGATTTTGAAAGGGATATGGGTGGCATACTTTTATCTCAAAAAGGGAGGAAAACCTTTATAAAGGAGTTTGATCAAAGGATGAATTCTACCATTAAACACCGGAAACTTGGGAGAAATGTTTCATACCGCCGCTTGATTAGGTTGGAGCTGTATAAGTTGCAAAAACATTTTATGGGTGAAGAAGAATATACACCCTTCAAAGCCAGGTGGTAGTGATGTTTGTGATTATGGTGTATGATGTTAATGAAAAAAGAGTCGCCAAAGCCCTTAAGATTTCTCGTAAGTATTTGAATTGGGTCCAGAACTCCGTTTTTGAGGGAGAGATTTCCAGGGCAAAACTGACCAAATTAAAAATGGAGCTGAAAAATCTGATTAATGAGAAAGAGGATTCGGTGATTTTCTATGAACTGCGTACCACCAATTACACATCTAGAGAAATAATGGGCCTGCAAAAAGGAGGAGAAGAGAATTTTTTGTAGAATTAAAAATCTTAGATTTGTCGTCACCCTTCAGTAATGCAAAAACCCCCTGGGGTTGACTACAAATTGTAAGTCTTTGTATTGAATGATATAATGGAAATTACAGTATTTCAATACTATGTGGGTCGTAAAAAAATTTTAAATTTAACAATAAAGGACCCTTCTTATATGTGGCCAAAATGGGATTCTAGCCTACCTATAAGGAATTGAAACCCTTTTTCATCAGCAAACCTTGCAATAGTTTTTTTCGATTCTAGCCTACCTATAAGGAATTGAAACTTTCTCCCCTGTAAGTGCTGTCGATTGTTCCGTATAGATTCTAGCCTACCTATAAGGAATTGAAACTGCGGCTGGGTATGGAGGAAGGTTGCTGGGTGCATGGGATTCTAGCCTACCTATAAGGAATTGAAACAAACCTCCTTTTTAAAAATTTTCTGAAGCGCTTCCCGATTCTAGCCTACCTATAAGGAATTGAAACTGAATCAGGATTTGCTGACTCTTACAAGATTGTTTTTGATTCTAGCCTACCTATAAGGAATTGAAACATTTTTCGAATTGTTCCTCGGGAGATAATCCCTGTAAATGATTCTAGCCTACCTATAAGGAATTGAAACTTTCTAAATCTCTGAAATAATAGATACACGGTTTAAGATTCTAGCCTACCTATAAGGAATTGAAACATAAGTTAGACCAAGGTGCATGAACTCTTATATAATCGATTCTAGCCTACCTATAAGGAATTGAAACTCTACATAAACTCTATTTCTTGGAATACCTAAACTTGATTCTAGCCTACCTATAAGGAATTGAAACAAGGATAATCTATATCGATGATATGCGGCCTGTTTCGATTCTAGCCTACCTATAAGGAATTGAAACCCATGAAATCACCTTCCTTTCGTTCTTAGTATGGCCCGATTCTAGCCTACCTATAAGGAATTGAAACTATTTCCTGGAAAGACAACGGGCGTAAGGTCCTGGCGATTCTAGCCTACCTATAAGGAATTGAAACCAAAGCACCGTAGACAAAAACAACAAACCAGCACTACGATTCTAGCCTACCTATAAGGAATTGAAACTTTCAAATACCGGCACAAACAGATGATGCATCTTCAAAGATTCTAGCCTACCTATAAGGAATTGAAACTCAGCACAATATATATTTAACCATTTTTCTAAGTACGATTCTAGCCTACCTATAAGGAATTGAAACTGACTACAAACACAATAATATTTGAAAATTGGGAAAGATTCTAGCCTACCTATAAGGAATTGAAACTTAATGAAATAGCAAAGAAAATAAAAGCAAACGCAACGATTCTAGCCTACCTATAAGGAATTGAAACATTTTCTCTGCCATCACACAACACCCCCTATTTTACGATTCTAGCCTACCTATAAGGAATTGAAACTAAAGTTTTCTAAAGTGTTCATAAGCCTGCTTCTTTGATTCTAGCCTACCTATAAGGAATTGAAACAAGTCTGCTCATCCATGTTGTGAATAAGTTCAATCACGATTCTAGCCTACCTATAAGGAATTGAAACTATTCGGCTAGTTTCTTGTTGCACTTTTTACATCGGAAGATTCTAGCCTACCTATAAGGAATTGAAACAGTTCTTCAAGGGCCTGCTTTGCTTCCTCTTCGGATGCAGATTCTAGCCTACCTATAAGGAATTGAAACCCATACCGGGCATGTAATCTAATGTGCGTTTTGCTATGATTCTAGCCTACCTATAAGGAATTGAAACTGCGCTTTTCCCGGGGAATTTTTTCTCTTCCGTGCAAGATTCTAGCCTACCTATAAGGAATTGAAACTCGCTTGTATTTGTGGTGGTATAAATTTTTCTATTGCGATTCTAGCCTACCTATAAGGAATTGAAACTTCTATTATCTCGCACCATATAACCTTACCACATACCGATTCTAGCCTACCTATAAGGAATTGAAACTATAACTACAACAGCTTGAAAGCTAGCATCGAAAACATGATTCTAGCCTACCTATAAGGAATTGAAACAGCAGTCCCGCCAGTAACAAAGATGATAAAAATGCTGATTCTAGCCTACCTATAAGGAATTGAAACTTCTTCAGCTCGGCCCGTTTGACCAGGTAGTCCTTTTCGATTCTAGCCTACCTATAAGGAATTGAAACCTTCATAAATTCCATCTTCGGTAAATACTCTTGTTTCGATTCTAGCCTACCTATAAGGAATTGAAACTGGTATTGTGAGAGAATTAACCCCTGTTGGGGTTGGGGATTCTAGCCTACCTATAAGGAATTGAAACCATATTCGTGTTCTTCGGGGTTTAAATTTTTCTCGTAGATTCTAGCCTACCTATAAGGAATTGAAACTTTTTTCCCCGCACATTTCGCACAGGTCCGAAAAAGTGATTCTAGCCTACCTATAAGGAATTGAAACTATCTAGGAAGGGAGGGAAACTCCCAAAAATAAAATACGATTCTAGCCTACCTATAAGGAATTGAAACAAAATTTTTGTAGAGCGGTTTCCCGCTCCCTGCTGCACGATTCTAGCCTACCTATAAGGAATTGAAACTCGATTGCTGTGATATTTCCCATTGGAGGTTTTCCGATTCTAGCCTACCTATAAGGAATTGAAACGTTGAGCAGCGGCTCAACGAGTGGGAAGAAAAACGCCCGATTCTAGCCTACCTATAAGGAATTGAAACTATAACTTTTTCACGTTATGCCGTCACCTCCTCGTGGATTCTAGCCTACCTATAAGGAATTGAAACTCAAGCAAGATAGACCTAACAAGCGTTGCTTTCGAAGATTCTAGCCTACCTATAAGGAATTGAAACCACCTCCCGTTTCTCAATAAGGTTGCCGTATCGGTCGATTCTAGCCTACCTATAAGGAATTGAAACCGTCTTTGACGAAGAAAAGGCGCTAAGGTTTTTGAAGATTCTAGCCTACCTATAAGGAATTGAAACTCAAGTCTATATTAGACGCAGTGGCACCGCTGCTTAAGATTCTAGCCTACCTATAAGGAATTGAAACAGCATGTTGTAAACCCAATCTTGGAATTCCTCTGCTGATTCTAGCCTACCTATAAGGAATTGAAACTTGCTTCTGGGTGGGATTTTCCTGCTCAAATTGGTTAGATTCTAGCCTACCTATAAGGAATTGAAACCTAACCTTTTTCTCAAAAAAACTCACCAAAACCACAAGATTCTAGCCTACCTATAAGGAATTGAAACTCCCGATGTAGAATGGGCTCCACATTTCAGGATACCTGATTCTAGCCTACCTATAAGGAATTGAAACTATTTTCGATGAAGAGAAAGCATTGAGGTTTTTGAAGATTCTAGCCTACCTATAAGGAATTGAAACTCTTTCCTCCTTTCTTTGTTACGGCAGCACAACAACGATTCTAGCCTACCTATAAGGAATTGAAACCTCAAAGAAGTAGACGACCAGGTATTCATCAGACAGGATTCTAGCCTACCTATAAGGAATTGAAACTTCTCAAGCACTTCATTGAGTTTTTCTTTTATGAGGGATTCTAGCCTACCTATAAGGAATTGAAACCAAATTCACATGCTTCTTTGAAACTAATAGGCTGTAAGATTCTAGCCTACCTATAAGGAATTGAAACTCCCTCTTTCCCTGTATTCTTCCATAGCAGTTTCCTCGATTCTAGCCTACCTATAAGGAATTGAAACTAAAGTTTTCGTATTGCTCTAAATCTCTCTTTGTTAGATTCTAGCCTACCTATAAGGAATTGAAACTTTTCATGATACAATCACCTCTACTGCTTTTTGAGTGATTCTAGCCTACCTATAAGGAATTGAAACCATATCAGAAGGCGACTACATAATAACGGGTATAAAGATTCTAGCCTACCTATAAGGAATTGAAACTTACAACACCGGTAGTGGTTATCAACCGGGGTCTGAGGATTCTAGCCTACCTATAAGGAATTGAAACACTCATAACCCTCTGGATCCTCCGTTTTCTTTGGTTTGATTCTAGCCTACCTATAAGGAATTGAAACACTCTCTGCAGTTGGTGTTTGATTTTCAAAGATCCGCGATTCTAGCCTACCTATAAGGAATTGAAACACAAATCAGACATGGAAATCACATACATAAACGGAAAGATTCTAGCCTACCTATAAGGAATTGAAACTTTCCTCGGCCATCACACAACACCCCTATTACACCCGGATTCTAGCCTACCTATAAGGAATTGAAACTGAGTATGGGTTGCTGAAGATGCAGACAGGGACTAAGATTCTAGCCTACCTATAAGGAATTGAAACTTTATGTTGTTTATTGTGGTTTTGGTAAGGTTTTTTGAGATTCTAGCCTACCTATAAGGAATTGAAACTAGCGTTGCTATGGAAGACGTGACACAAACTGGGGCAGGATTCTAGCCTACCTATAAGGAATTGAAACTACCAACACTCCACCACTGATATGCGATTTGTCTCTGGATTCTAGCCTACCTATAAGGAATTGAAACCGTGTTTAGCTATATCGTTTGATAGCTCACAGTTTTGATTCTAGCCTACCTATAAGGAATTGAAACTCCTGGGAGAATTGGATAGATATGATAGACAGGCACGATTCTAGCCTACCTATAAGGAATTGAAACTCCGTACTGCTTCGAATTTTTTACGAAGCAGAATGGGATTCTAGCCTACCTATAAGGAATTGAAACTTCACAAAGAATTATAGAAGGCGATATAATAGCATGGATTCTAGCCTACCTATAAGGAATTGAAACTGCTAAAGCGATAGGCTATCATGAAGGTATAGGGCAGATTCTAGCCTACCTATAAGGAATTGAAACATCCATAACATGCCTACTCACCTCCTTGTCCGTATTGATTCTAGCCTACCTATAAGGAATTGAAACACGGCTACAGGGATGAGTATACGGATCCTGCTAGGAGATTCTAGCCTACCTATAAGGAATTGAAACTGGGGAGAGTGTGAGGGTTTTGTTCAAGTTTTGAAGATTCTAGCCTACCTATAAGGAATTGAAACTGGGAAAGCAATTTGCGATGGCCTGAACGGTATAGCGATTCTAGCCTACCTATAAGGAATTGAAACTTGCTCAATCGTAGACGTAACATTTGGCTCGAATTACGATTCTAGCCTACCTATAAGGAATTGAAACACACAGGCTGATATAAACGAGTTGGTTTTAGTAATGGGATTCTAGCCTACCTATAAGGAATTGAAACCAAATTTTCCTCTTCGTGTCATCCTGACAGCTGGTAGATTCTAGCCTACCTATAAGGAATTGAAACATTCTAATACAGAACTACCCAGATGGGCTCGAGAGGGATTCTAGCCTACCTATAAGGAATTGAAACCTAGATGAAGCGAAGCAGTTTATTTCCATGCAGCTCGGATTCTAGCCTACCTATAAGGAATTGAAACAGAGTTTTGATGAGCTTATTTTTAACAATGAATACGGGATTCTAACCTACCTATAAGGAATTGAAACTCGGCTCAGATTCTATAGTAGCAACTTTCCACCGTCCGATTCTAGCCTACCTATAAGGAATTGAAACTTGCTTGTGTTTGCGGAGGTATAAATTTCTCTATTGCTATAATGTTTCTGAGCCTGCGAAGCAAATCAAACAAGATTATTTTGTAGTGTTTTAAGCAGAATACGTTCTTTTAAGGTGGTTCAGTATTCCCCCAGGCCTGGGGGAATACTGGCGGCGGCAGTTGACAACGTCGTTTTCTTCCTTCAACATATAATATGGGAGGGAGAAATAGTTATGCCAAAACGCAAAAGATGGAC
>ENA-OSAE01000286-OSAE01000286.1-marine-sediment-metagenome-genome-assembly--contig:-NODE-286-length-28033-cov-48.805168_pt1 | contig 28033 bp, 21 predicted proteins | sample MGYA00237870_ERZ529317 | MGnify/ENA primary metagenome ERZ529317 (study PRJEB26369, sample SAMN03142812) | marine sediment metagenome | biome: marine; feature: borehole; material: sediment... | reverse complement strand
TCGTATTTGAGGGATCGAGGCCTCAGAAAACTGCCCTAACTTGTCAAAGTCGGGTCAGAACTCCACTTCCCAGCGGATATTCAAGAGGTCGAAGGGATCTTCGGTGGAAAAGTCCCACTCACCTTCTACCACTACCTGGAACCCCTCGTATATGGGGAAAACCAAGGAGAGTCGTGTGCGGCGAAGATCGAAGGGGAAATCACCTTCCCCCCACCAGAACTCGCTAGTAAAGGTGAGGGCACTGAAGATGTATCGCAAGCTCCAATACTCGCGCTCGCCAGGGTTAAAAGGGATGCCGGCGAGTTCCCCCATACGGTATGGGTCGAGCGCGACGAGCTCTCGGATGAGGAGAGGGCCCATCTCGTAAAGGACCCCCCACCCGTAGACCTCCAATCTGAGGGGATCTCCGTACACCTCGAGGCTGGGCCCGTACCACCCTTCCCATCGGGGACTGAAGGTGAGGGTCTTTCCCGGCGCGGTGAGATAAAGCATAGCGTCGAAGCTAAGCCCACAACAAAGGAACGGGATCTCCTGGAGTGTCAGGGCAATGCTTATAACCCGATCTCGTGCGGTGAAGCTGATGCCCGCTCGCCAAAGGAAACCACAACATTCGGTGCCTATGAAGGGGTCGAAATCCCAAAGGGAAGAAACCTCCACGCCCAGGTTATCGAAGAAGTCCACGTGCATGCGTTGGGTGAACCGGGTGGGGAGGGAAAGCAATGGGAGTTGTGGCTCCCACTGATTCTGTAAGGATGGGGAGACCAGGGAGACGTTGAGGGTGATTTCACCGTAGGCGAGGAAAGAGACGATAACGCTTAAGGCCGTAAAAATAACCTGGCGGATCATCGCTTTCGATTATATCCCTCACGCAAAGGGACGGACTCGGAAGAACGTCCCTTTCCAATCAGGAGCGAGGGGCCGGGGGTATCCCCGGCCCCCTGTGTCTGGGCCTTAATCACAAAGGTCCCGTATGGTCCAGGTGGTCCAACGACATCGAGGGAATGTGCCGTCGACGCAATATCCCACTCGGAAGTTATCGTTGGGTGAAAGGGTCAACTTGCCGAACGCAGGGATTATCACGAACGGATTCTTTGGAGGGTTGGTTTTGCATTGACTCAAGTAAACAATTTTCCTAGCCCGTGCCGGAGTGGTTTTGAGTTTGCCGTCCCCATCAGTATCCAAGAGAAGCTCTAGTTGCATTGCCCCTGGTCCCGTAATGGTGAACGCCATGTCGAACCACTTACCTGGGGGAATCGACCCGTTCCAATTTATTTCGTTTTGGTGATGCCGAGGTTCAGGGGCATCGGAGGAGACGGAGATCAACTTGAGTTTGGCTGTAACGTAAACCTTGACCTGGAACTTCCGTGCGTTCGACCAGCTCGGCGAAGCGTAAACGGTGATGTGCCAGTTGTTATCCGGATCGCCCCATACGTAGATGCCCGGCTTGTCGAGCTCGGGCATGCCCGCCGGTGGCGTGGGCCCCGGCCCCGGGGCAGTGCCTACCTCAATGGTAGCGCTTGTGGTATCCGTGGCCCCGGCATCGTCGCGCACCGTGAGTCGCACGGTATAGGTGCCCGCCGCTCCATACGTATGGGTCACCACTCGGCCCGTCCCACTGGTCCCGTCGCCGAAGTCCCAGATGTATTGAGTAATGGTGCCATCGGGATCGGAGCTTCCGGAGGCGTCGAATCTGATCGACTGGCCCACCGTGGGATTCAATGGGGCGAAGGTGAACCGGGCCACAGGGGGACGGTTCACCGCCGCGGCCACCACCCGGAAATCGACCTTTTCCTCGTCCCAGGAGGCCGCGGGGAGGTTTGCCTGGAGCCAGGCCCGCACCTGATCGAGGAAGCGCGCTCCGTTAGCGTCGAGGACGGGGAAGGTGGGGCCAAAGGACGTGGGGAAGAGGGGCACGGTGGCCTCGGCAGCGAACCCGTACAGGGATTCCGCCCCCACGGGCTCCGTGGCCACCGCCCTGACGGTGCTCCTTCCGGCCGGGAGCCACGGACTCGGGTGGGAGGCGTTGGGGAAGATGAGCACCGCCCGACCCCAGGGATCCAGCTCCACCAGGTACACGTTGGCGGCTCGGTTGAGGTCCACCGTGACGGTGACCGTTTCCCCCACGGTGTAGGCCGTTTTGTCCAGGGAGAGGCGGAGGTCCAGGGCGGGGACGGCCGCGGTCACGGTGATGGTGCGGGTGTTGTTGGCCTCGTTCAGCTCATCGACCCTGTCGTAGTAGTCCACCACCGCGGTGAAGGTCTCGGGGGAGCGAGTGAGGGGCAACCGCAGCGTCACGGTATGGGACTGTCCCGCGTTCAGGCCGGAGAGGGAGCCCTGCTGGTACCCGGCGCCATCGTGCATCCGCACGTAGAAACGTCCCGCCCGGGCACCGCCTGTGTTCTTCACCCTCACGTAGAAGGTGATGGTGTCACCTACCCGCGGGTTCGCGGGCTCGTAAGAGATGGACTCGATCACCAAATCAGGCTTCGAGGGAAGGGAAATCGTGGCCGTAGTGGTATCGGAATCGGTGCGGCCGTAACGGTCCCTCACGGTGAGGCGCACGGTGTAGGTGCCGGGGGCCGAGTAGATATGCTGGACCACGGCCCCGGTCCCTGAGCTTCCATCGCCGAAGTCCCAGGTGTAAGAGACGAGATCCCCTACGGAGCTTCGGCCGTCGAAGGTGATGGGTACTCCTACGACCCCGGAATACGGCCCTCCCGCCTCGGCCCGCAGCGCCGGGGCCTGGATGGCGAACGTCGCCGTGAAGGTGCCGGCATCCTGGGTGCGGAGTTCCACCGTATAGGTGCCTGGGGGAACCTGTGCTCCTGTGTTATCCCGCTGGTCCCAGGTCCAGGTTTTGGAGCTCCCGGGAGCAATCGGCGTGATCACCATGGCCGCCATGGGGGAATAGACGACCCGGCCGTAGGGGTCTTTGATGGTCCAGGGTGCTGTGTTGGACAGCGTGATCGGGACAGACCCCGTGTTGGTAAACGTTATCCGCACCATTTCGCCCGTACTGTAGCTTTCCTTGTCGGTGGAGAGGCGGCCCTGAGGTGTAGGCGCGGACTGTACCGTGGCGGTAGTGGTGTCGGTTGCAGTACGGCCGTAGCGGTCACGCACGGTGAGGCGAACAGTATAGGTGCCGGGGGCGGAGTAGGTGTGTTGAACCACGGCCCCGCTTCCCGAGGTCCCGTCGCCGAAGTCCCAGGCGTAGGAAACGATATCCCCCGCGGAGCCTCGACCGTCAAAGGTGATGGGGATTCCCACCGTGCCCGTATAGGGGCCCCCGGCATCGGCCCGGAGGGCGGGGTAGCCCCCGCTCACCGTCACCGCCTGGGTGTTGTTGGCCTCGTCGGCCTCGTCGACCAAACCGTCGGGATCGGCCACCGCGGTGAAGGTCATGGAGGCCGCCGCGAGGACGGCGGTGAAGCTCAGGGCATACGTGTCCCCGGCGGCCAGGCCGGGTACGTCCTTGCGCCGTGTCCCCCCGTCGCGGAACTCCACCGCGAAGCTTCCCGCGTCCCCGGATCCGGCGTTCCGCACCACCACGGTGAACGTCAGGGTATCCCCCACCCTGGGGGAACCCGGGGTGTAGGTGATGGAATCGATGACGAGATCGGGCTTCGGCGTGGCGGGGAGGGAGAGTTCGAGCCTCCCCGCGCCGTAGGTGTTGGGATCTCCCATGGGGACACAGTAGGAGAGGAGTTCGCTCCGCAGCCCGTCCAGGTCGAGGCCTGGGTTCCGGGAGAGGATCAGCGCGGCGGCTCCGGCCACGTGGGGCGCGGCGGCCGAGGTTCCCTGGAACGGGCTGTAATAGGGAGTTACCCCCGTAGTCACATCATCCGGGGCCACGAGATCCGGCTTTCGGCGGCCGTCGTTGGTGGGGCCGCGGGAGGAGTAGTCCTCGACGGGGCCGGTGGTGTAGACGCTCCAAGAGATCGCCCCCACCGTCAAAGCCTCGGCGGCGTTGGCCGGGGCCGGTATGGAGCTCGCGGCCACGTGGGGCGAAAGGTCCTGGTAGATGGAAAAGAGCTCGAGGCGCCTCGCGGCCCCGCTTGCCCTCTGGATTCTGATCCTGTAAATCCCGCTTGTGGCTGCAGTGTAGTTGATGAACTCCGTGGGCTCTTCGGTCCCCGCCTGGGTCTTGGTGGAAGATGCTACGAGTGTACCATCGGGGCCATACAGGAATAGGTCATAGTCGTCCGACGTGAGGGGCCAGCCGTCCCAGGTGAAGTATAGCATGATGGGGTTGCCGGCCTGGGCGGTGAGGGTGATTTCGGTGTCGAGCCAGCCGTCGCCGTCGGTGTCGGTGAAGTTCCCCTCCCAGTGGCGCAGCGCGTCGTTTCCGGCCGCTTGGACCCACAGGATCCCGGCTGAGGTTGCCCGGCGGACGATATCCCCGATGGTACCGGTGCCGTCGTAAAAGTTGGTATTGTACCACCCGAGGGAGTGGTTGATGATGTCGATCCCCTCGGAGATGCAGTACGAAACCGCGTTATCCAGGTCTACCTCGTCCCCGATCTTGATGAGGTAGAGCTGGGCTTCGGGGGCCACATCGTGGACGATCTCCGCCACCGCGGTGCCGTGGGAGTAATCCGACTCTATTCCCCTCCCGGTGAAGTCCCGGGTGATCACGGAGTAGGGGAGATCCCCCCGGGCCTGGGACGCTGAGAGCCCAGTGAACCCCACGTCGATGACCGCGATCTTGACTCCGGAGCCGCGGTATCCGGCGGCGTGGTAGAGGTCGGCCCGGATTTTTTGGACTCCTTCGGAAGTCACCGCCAACGGCACCGGGACCGAGGGGACCTTGATCAAAACCTGCCCCCCGTAGCGGGCCGCGATGTTTTGGAGCACCGATTCGAGGTTCGATAAGGAAACGGTGACCTTCTGGAGCCCCGAAGGGGCCTGAACCGTGCGCCCAACGCCCAACGGGGCAACCCGCGCCCCGGGGAGCAGGGGCTTTATCACCAGGGTAATCTCCCCTCCACCGGCCGAGAGGGGGATTCCCACGAGCTTCGCCACGAAGGCCACCGCCTCCCGGGCCGCCGAGGGGAGGTACGCTAAGGGAGTTACCGAGCCGGTGGGGGAGGTCTTCTTCATCGTCTCCAATAGGAGCTCCAGGGCCCCGTCCACATATGGGAGGTTGGTTTTTGGCTTCTCGATGGTGATGGGGCCGATGGAGAGGACAGTGGCCGGGACGGCCTTGGTGACCACCGTTCCCTGGGGGGCCATCGTGGTTGGCTTTCCCTGGACCAATAGCTTCAATAGGGGGACGGCAGCCTTTGAGTCTCCCCGGCTGGGGATAGCGGCGAAGGCGTCGCCCCGCCAAGGAAGGCGCACCCCCAGGACCCTTCCCGCATAAACCACAAGCTCTGCGCCCGCCTCCTCGAGTTCCGCCCGCCATGGAGAAAGATCGGAGAGCTTTCCATACAGGTTGCTCGCCCACTTGTCCAGCACCTCCACCACATCGAGCTGCGAGAACCCCAGGGGAACCAGGAAGTTGATCTGCTGATAGAGGTAATTTTCGGAATAGGGGTGGATCTCGGCCGCCCCCCCTTGGGCCTGGAAGCGGCTCACCACCTCTTGCCAGTGAGGAAGGTCCTCGGAAAGGACCCCGAGGTTTACCTCCCCGTAGGCGAGGGAGCTCAAAGAAAGGAGGACGATGATTGCCGCGAAGATCTTCCCGCGGAGAAAGAACCTCGTGTATCTTTTGAAATCACCCGAAGAAAAAATTCCACGCATCCTTTCCTCCTTACGGGTTGGCCGGAGCCACGGGGTGGGGCTTGTAGGGCGGGCGCACGAGCCGCACCACCGCTTCCTTCCCCAGGTCGTCCAACAAGGGTATGGGGACCAAGAGGCTCACGAGGCCATCGGAGGAGCTCTGGATGTAGGGTTCGTATTTCTCCGGGAGCATACCCTCGACCTCGGCCACCACTCTGACCCGCAAGCCCACTCGCTCGATCCCGTAATCGCGGGCAAACGCGAACCAATCGGGATGTAGGAGGAGCCCCCAAAGGACGGGATCCAACTTCACCCCTTCCGGGGGAGTGGGTATCTTGAGGGAGAGGGGACGCTCTGTGAACTCCACCTCGGTTCCGGGGGAAAGGAGCCCGAGGCTATCCAGGAGCGAGACCATGTGTGAGAGGGCCTCGGGATCGCCGAAGCAGATGATCTCGGCTTCCGTCTGTTCTCCCCGCAAAAACGCTGAGCCGTTTGTGCCGGAGACCCCTAAGAGGAAAAAGGGACCGTCGAGGTAAAGGTAAGCGTTTGAGGAGAGGAGGTCTTCTTCGGTTTCGGTCCCGACAAACTCAAGCCACCCCGCCCCCCCGGCCACGGCGAGAGGGATCCCGGCCGACTGGGCCCGCTCCGGGAGAGCGGCGATCGCTTCCTGAGGGATGGAGATCTTCGCCCAGAGGTATGTGGGCACCTCCGTGGCCATCGCAAGGCCAAAGATGCCCCCGAAAACCAGAAGCAACGTAATCCGTATCACAGCCATCGCCTCCTTGTCTCGGTATAATTCGTGCTGCTTAAATGTACACCATGTCCATGCTCAAGGTTTCCATCGCGCATCACCGACAGATGGGGTTGTTTTTGTGGGGAGATGACGAAATATTTGGTACACGAAAAGTCGCAATAGGTCTTGACCGTGATCGATGACGTTCCTATAATAAAAGCTGCTTGAGAAAATTCGGCGAAAAGGAGGTGAAGAAGCGGGGTAAAGACAGGGGATACATCGCAAAAATTTATCGAGCAAAAGGAGGGTGATGTAAGTTATGAAGCGGGCTCTTGCGTTAACATTTGCGGCACTGCTGTTTGGAGTTGCGGGCTTAGCCCAAATTTCTGGCTCCTGGTCTGGAAAGCTTGACCTACTTCCTACTCCCAGCCTCGTTTACACCGAGTTGGTGCTGACCTACACCGTGGCCGGGTTTGATCTTACCGCTGAAGTTTATGCCGATCCCGATCCGTCTTCCGTCAAGTTCAAGATCGATGGTGCCCTTGGTCCTGCTGAAGTCAGCGGTGTCATGGGGTTCGATCCCACTGTGCCTGCGTATGCGTACACCGATCTGTCCGCTACTCTCGATTTCGCTGGGGTTGGGCTCACGGGCAAGGTATTCCACGGTGTTTACGATTATGGGGTAGACTATTTCGAGTCCACGTATGCGCTTACCTGGTCTGACTTGTGTCCTGATCAAACCATTGGGAACACGTTGATGCTTTACACGTTCAAGGCCAGCATCGATCCGGTCAGCCTCCAGGTGCGTTTCCTCGACTGCTGCGATGGTATCGAGTTCTTTGACTTCACCCTTGACCTCAGCGACATCAGCCTCTGTTGTGGGATTGCGTATGATTTCACACTCTACTTCACCAAGGATGGCTTTGAGTACGTGCTGTTCACCGTCGACCCGCTGGTCGAGCTCTGCTGCGGCTTCGCGGTGGGCGTCGAGGTTGAGTTCGGCGTTAACTACAAGTCCGTGACCCCGAAGTTCTCCTGGGGCGGCATCGAGGGCTGCGTCACCGTCTGGGGCGACGTGCAGAAGAAAACTGAAGAAGTCGGCATCGACGGCTGGACCTGGTGGGGCTACAAGGTCTACTGCGAGCTCGCCGAGTGCAACTACATCGAGTTCGTCCACGCCTTCGATCCCGCGAACGTGAACCCCTATGTGGGCTATATCTTCGAGACCCTCACGGTTGACGAGGTCGAGGTCCAGGAGAACGAGTACGTGAAGCTCGGCTTCTGTGGCCCCGCCTGCTGCGGCGGCACCTGGAGCGTGGACGTGACCATCATCTTCGCAGCTGATGCCGATGTCGACCTCTTCTTCGGCGTCACCCGGCTCCTTGTCTCCGCTACCGTGCCGCTTATGGACAGCCTCAGCCTGACCGTAGATTACGGTTATAGCATCGAAGACGGGACCTCCTTGGGCATCGGTTGGAGTTTCAGCTTCTGATAACTCTGATAACTTAGTCGATCAAAAGGGGCCGGCCAGTCGGCCGGCCCCTTTTATATTTTTTGCAGTCCTTTCAGCACTCTACCCTTCTTCTTGGCAGTAAGAGATCCTTCGGACTTCGGCGGAAAATACCCAAGATCCTTTCCGCTAAAATGGAAGCGATGGTTAGCAAATTAGGCTTTTTGCCCTTGAGGTCGCGGAGCGCTTGGAGGAGCCTCCGAAGAGGGTTTCCCAAGTGAAGGGGCTTTTGGCCTTATGGCTCTTCGGTTCCTTTGCCCGCGGCGATTCCACCCCCATAAGGGATGTGGATTTACCTTACCTCCCCGATCTAGGCCTCGAAGGGGAAGTCTGGGGATCGTTTGTATCCGAAGTAGACCCTTTCTTGGGCACTTCCCCTTTTAAGAAGGAGTCCAAATTCAGCATCCATTCCATGGTATTATATCCATTGAAGTACCACATTTCGTGTCCTCGACTTGTGAAGAAGGAAGGGCTCATTTATAAATCTCGGAGATGCTTCGGGAAGCCTGTGGTTTATTGGGAATCAAAGACGAAGGGCGAGCCGTCGTCCTTGCGGGGTGGGTCCACCGGCTGCGGGACCTGGGAGGAATTACCTTCGTGGACCTCAGGGACCAAAGCGGACTGGTACAACTGGTATTCCGCAATATCCCTGAGGCCCATGATCTCTCCCTCGAGGACGTGATCCGAGTTAAAGGGGTGGTGCGCCGCCGCGAGGCCCCCAATCCCAAGCTTCCCACCGGTGAGATCGAGGTCTTAGTGGAAGAGCTGGAAATACTCTCCAAATCGAAGCCCCTTCCCTTCCCCGTGGATACTGACGAGCCCCGGGCGAACGAAGAGACCCGGCTCCGCTTCCGGTTCCTCGACCTGCGCCGGGAAAGGATGCAGCGCAACCTCCGCCTGCGCCACAAAATATGCCTCTCCATCCGCAATTACCTGAGCGAGCGGGGGTTCATCGAGGTAGAGACCCCCTATTTAACCCGTTCCACCCCCGAAGGGGCGCGGGACTTCCTCGTTCCCTCGCGGTTGGAGCCGGGGAAGTTCTACGCCCTCCCCCAATCGCCGCAGCTCTTCAAACAGACCCTGGTGATCTCTGGAATTGAACGCTACTTTCAAATCGTCCGTTGTTTCCGCGACGAGGACCTGCGGGCCGACCGCCAGCCGGAGTTCACCCAGTTGGACCTTGAGATGGCCTTCCTCGAGGAGCCGGACGAGCTTTTCACCCTCATCGAGGGCCTCGTGGCCCATGTCTTCCGGGAAGCTATCGGGGTGGAGCTAGAGGTTCCTTTCCCCCGCATCCCCTACGCCGAGGCGATGCTCCGTTACGGCACGGATAAGCCAGACCTCCGCTTCGGGATGGAAATTGTGGACCTCTCGGAAATTTTCCGGGGATGCGACCTCCGGTTGTTCGCCGAGGCAGTGGAGCGGGGGGAAGTGATCCGCGTTCTTCCCGTCCCCGGCGCGGCGAGGAAGTCTCGCTCCGAGTTGAAAAGGCTTGAAGATAGGGCCAAGGAGCTTGGCCTTGGCGGCTTAATATGGGCTAAATATGAGCACGACGCGATAAGTTCCCCTATCGCCAAGTTCGTGGGTGAAGGGCTCCTGCGCCGGGCCGCGGAGCAGGCGCATGCCGAAGAGGGGGATCTTCTCCTCCTCGCCGCAGGGCCTGCCGAGACGGTGGCTGAGGCCTTGGGAACCTTACGGGGCGAGCTTGCGCAGGAGCTCGGTTTGATCCCCGAAGGTTCTTGGGCCTTAGCGTGGATCGTAGATTTCCCGCTTTTCAAACTGGATGAAGAGGGGAAGATCGCTTCCGAGCACCATCCCTTTACCTCTCCCCATCCCGATGATCTTCCCTACCTCGAATCCGATCCCCTGAGGGTGCGGGCGCGTTCCTATGATCTTGTGATAAACGGGGTGGAGATCGCCTCGGGTTCCATCAGGATCCACCGCCGTGACTTGCAAGAGCGGATCTTCAAGTTGCTCGGGCTCACCGAGGAGGAAGCCTGGGAGAAGTTCGGCTTCCTTTTGCGGGCTCTAGAGTACGGGGCGCCTCCCCATGGAGGGATCGCTTTCGGGCTCGACCGCCTGGTAATGATGCTCGTGGGGGAAAGCTCCATTCGTGAGGTGATTGCTTTCCCCAAGACCGCTACTGGTGCTTGTCCCTTGACCGGCGCCCCGGCGGAGGTCACCGAGGAGCAGCTCCGCGAACTACGCCTTAAGATCGAGCCTGAAGTCAAAACTCGCTCGTAGGACAACAAGGGAAATGAAAAGTACGGTGAACCCCGTCGAAGGATTCCGATGCGCGTACACTAATGGTGTGCTTGACAGCTCGATTTTTGTTGTCAGAGTTGTTCAAAAATATAACATAGCAAGTAAGGAGGGGGAAAGAACGAGGAATCTCTTCGTTCAAAATCCGAGGCCATATAAGGAGGCGTGATGGGGCGAAAAATTTGTGTTTTGTTCTTCCTCTTGTCCACAATTGGATGGGCTCAAACTATAGGCGGTAGTTGGACCGGAGAACTCGCCGTTGTTCCCGTCCTTTCCCTGACTTCTACTAGTTTTGAGCTTTACTTTGAGTTTGTTGATGGGTGGACGCTTACGTCCCGCTCCGACTTCCTCGGCGCCGATGGATGGGTGTGGCAAGAAGTTGGGCTAAAGGGAAGCTTGGGTTTCGCCGAGGTTGAGTTCACAACCGTCTTCGGGCCGAAAGCCCCTGCCTTTCTCTACGCCATGACCCGGGCAAGCGCGAGCATCGAGGGAGTGGACATCGACCTCTACGCGGCGAGCGTGGGGCCGGATACGGCGAGCTATTTCTCCGGTGGGCCTTCCGGCGGGATGGTAGCGGTGGTGGCCACGGATCTGGACGGGGTATCACTTCGGGGTGAGATAGGAATCGGGGCCAGGCTGACCGATCCCTGGGCGCCGTTCACTATCACGTATTCCGGCCTCGATACTTACACCAAAGATTTCCTCATCGATCCCCTCCCGGGTGGGTTGGAGTTTACCTATTTCCAATTGACACTTGAGGGGCTTTCCATCTGTTGTGGTGTTTCGTTTGACCTCGAGTTTTCGTTCACGAAATGGGACGGCTTTGAATACATAAAGTTTTTCGTCGCCGATCTCTTCCAGCTTTGCTGCGGGACCGAGGTAGACCTCTCCGTTACCTTCGCCACCAACGCCAAGTCGATATCCGTCGAGCCCCACTGGGCCGGCCTTGAAGGCTGTGTCCAGGTCTTTGGAGACGTTCAATTTGCCGATTCCTTGTTGGGCGGGCTGGAGCTCTACGGCTTCAGGATCCTCTGTGAACTTCAGGAGTGCTACAGCATAGAAGTGCTCACCGCGTTCCGTCCGGACCTCTTTTATGTTGTGGACGATGAGCTCCTTGTGGCTCCGGCACACGTTCCCTACCAAGCGGAGCCCCTTTTCGACCGCAATGAGTTCGAATACGTCAAGCTTTCGGCCTGTGGAGCGGCCTGCTGTGGGGGCACTTGGACCCTGGACATATGGGCGTTTTTCCGGGAGACCTCGGGCACCCTTTTCGGCCTCTCGCGGATTTTCGTGGAAATGGAGATCCCCCTCTTGACCAATTTCAGTGTGGCCTCTACGTTGGAGGTAGCGATTCCGGGCGGGCCTAGCCTCAGTATTGGCTGGGCGTTTACCTTCTGAAGGGGGTGGAGATGAAGCGCATGAAGTGGCTACTGTTTGGGATTTTGGGGCTCGGCGCTCTTTCTCTTACGGGGTGTTTCTTCATCTCCGCCCGGCCCACTGGGGTAGTGGAAGGGTATGTGGTGGATGCGGGCGCGGGCTCGCCGGTGGTCGGTGCCCTGGTTACGGCATATCCCTTGAACGGGAAGGATGGGCCCATATATTGGGTGGGATCGTCCTACTTCTCCCCCACCGCGATCACGGACGAATCCGGGCATTACAAATTGGTCTTACCTGAAGGGAAATACGTGGTCACGGTGACCAAGGAGGGTCTCGCGACTACAAGGATTGAGGGCATGGTGGTAGCAAGTACCTACAAGCTCGACATCATCCAGAAGCCTGTATTCAACCCGAACTGGCCCCTGGAGCCCCCTGAGGTGACGGTGACCATCGAGGGCAAAGCGGTAGCCCCTGGGGACGAAATCATCCTCGACGCGGCGGCGCTGGCCGATGGTCTGAATTACCGGGTAAATGCTCAAGGTCCGAATGACATCAAGTATATCTATGTGGCCTTGGGAAAAACGCCTGGGGCTAGCTACACTACGGGCACCCGTGAGTTATTCGAATCCACATATACTACCGGGGATGCTAGCCTGAACCCGGCGGACTACGGGGTGGAAGGTTGGACCACCTTCGAAGTGGTGGTATACGATGTGAACGAGAATCGGACCCACCTCATCTGCAAGGTTTACGTTCCCGAGGTCACGGGACCGGGCACCCTCAACCCTCCGCCAGGGCTAGATATCTTGGCGGTAACGCTGGGAAAGAAGGTGGCCTTCTACAGTGAGCCCATAGTGGTGCCTTCAGGTGGGGGCGATTTGACGGTACATGCCGCCCCCGAGGGCGGGAATCTCTACGTGGAGCTTACCTGGGAGGCCTCCCCGGATGATCAAGTGGTTGGCGGCACGGGAATCACTGGCTATCGGATATACCGAAAGCTCGCGGGTGAGTCTGACTACACTCTGATCGGCACCGTCGCCTCTGGCGACGGAGTATGGGACGAAAGCACTAGCCCGCCGACTTTCCTTTACTATCTTTTCCGCGACGCCTCGCCCGCGTTGCAAGCAGGGGTAGAAGTGAGCTACCAGGTGCGGGCTTACAAAGGCTCCACCGAGTCGGCTCCGGTGGAGGCCACGACGACGCCGCTTGATATTTGGGACGTACGGCTTTTAGAGCCCGCCGACAATGCCACCGATGTATCCCTCACCCCCACCTTCCGCTGGGAGCCCACCAAGGTCGTGGGCAAAGACCAGCTTTACCGTGTACGTATATACGACACAGTTCAGGGATGGTATTCAGGCCTCTCAAGCGGGGATCCGGAGAACCTTCGCAACAAGACTGAATGCACATGGGGTGAGATTTACGTCTACTCTTATGCTTACGGCGCCTGGATTTCAAAAGAAGGTACGCCCTGGGAGCGGTTACAGCCGCATCGGAGCTACGAATGGTTGGTGGATTTCGCTGTCGCGTATGATGACTACGATAATCCCACTGCGATCTCTATAGCGGTGAACGACGGTGCCACCGGTGAATATCTCTCCGTCCCCGCGACGGACTTTTTCCAGTTCACCACCGGGGCCGAATGAGGAGGTGAGGGATGAAAAGGAAAGTTTTCCTTATTGGGTTAGTAGCCATCTCAATCCTTGGGCTTTTCGGGTGCAGTTCACTTTTCAATCCAACACCAACCGGAAACACGCCCGCAAAGACGCCGATAACCCTCACACCTTCAGACCCCGCGAGGCTGCCACCGCCCGAAGCGGCCTTCATGCCGCCCATAGCCGGGGAGTACATCGAGGGGCAGATCGTCGTGGGCTACAAGAATAGTTCCGTTCTTCAGGACGTAGCCCATCATGTGGGTGGAACAGTGATCGGGGAGATCGAGGAGCTCAAAGCCGGGTTGATCGAATTGCCCGCCGACCTTCCCGTTCCCCTGGCGATCGCAAAGATCTCGAGGGCTGCCTATACTGGTGAGCTTCAGGGGATCCGCTACGCTGAGCCCAACTACATCCGCCACATGATTCAACCAGTGCGGACGGACGAGATCCTCAAGTCCTTGGAACCCACGGTTTACGATCCTAACACCGATCTCCGGCGATACCAATGGGGCCTTGATGCGGTGAACGCTGGAGGTGCCTGGAGCTACGCCCAAGGGTACGGGATCATTGTGGCAGTTATCGACTCTGGTGTGGACGGTACCCACCCCGATCTTCAGGGACAGGTTATCGGTGAATGGTATGACGCTTGGAACGGGACATGGGTTACTGGAGTTGACTCCAGCTGGGATGCGTGGACTGTCTCTGAGGAGGCTCCTCGAGAGGAGGGAGCGCACGGCACTCACGTGGCTGGGATCATCGCCGCCAAGGACGATGGGATGGGGATCCTCGGCTTGGCTCCTCACGTCCAGATTCTTTCCGTCCGCATCTTCTCCCCCGACGCCCTAGATCACTACATAACCAACTATGGCCTGCCGATCTCTTATGTCGGCGATTTCAACGTTGCTCGGGGAATTGTAGAGGCAGTTGACTACGGGGCGGATGTCCTTTCCAACTCGTGGGGCGGCAAGGGGTACTCGCAGCTCATCAAGGCCGCCATCGACTATGCTATTGTGAACGGTGCGGTGTTCGTGGTCGCCATGGGCAATAGTTCCACCGACGAGGTGGAATATCCTGCAGCCTATCCGGGGGTTATCGCCGTAGGTGCCACCACGCCGGGGAACGAGCGTGCCGACTTCTCTACCATGGGAGGTTGGATCTCCGTGGGAGCTCCGGGCACGGGGATCCTCTCCTGTATCCCGCGGTGGTGGGAGCAGGACGGAACGGGTGCTGAGCTGCTCTACGACTATTGGCCGGGGACCTCCATGGCCACGCCCTTTGTATCTGCCTTGGCGGCGTTGGTTCTCGAACGTCACCCGGGCGCCACTCCGTACCAGGTCAAGCGGCTCATCGAGACTACAGCCATGGACATCGAGGCACCCGGATTCGATCGGGAATCTGGCTATGGCCTCATCAACGCCGCGGCGGCTGTGGCTGCGAATTCCCTTCCCCCAGATGGTGGCTACGTGGAGATCTATGTGAAAACGCAAAGCGGCATATCTGCCCCCGGTGGCGTGTCACTAAGGTACGCCGACATCATCCTCAGGAAGGATGGGGTCGAGCGCTACTTCGGCCAGACGGACTTTGACGGGTGGTTCGGCTTGGGTTTCCCTTATGATCCGAATACAGGCTCTTGGGGCACGGGTGCCTTCTACGGGATCGAGCCTGGCACCTACGAGGTGATCGTCGGAGGCGAGGACATGACCTGGCCCGGTTACTATGATGGCTGGTGGGGGCGGGTGGCCAACCGGGTCACCGCCACCGCCACGGTCACCGTGGGCTCGGGAGATTTCGTTACCGAAACCCTGTACGTGAACACCGCGCTCCAGGTGACGATAAGCTGGAACGAGAATCAGGACGTAGATCTCGGGATCGAAATCTACAACCCGCTTACCGGTGGCACAGTCGGCTACTACACACCTAAGACCGGTTGTCCTTACGGCACCTTCTCGGGAGATGCCCAGCACGGCGGTTCCGAGACCTTTACCCTGACCGATCCCCACTACGATTACGCCATCTATTACCCAGTTATCGACACCACAAACGCTTCCGGTGATGCTATCGTGAGCGTTCAAATAGTGCAGAACGGGGTAACCGAGAACTACGGCCCATACATTGCATCCGCCGGGGAACAGTATCGTTCAGACGGTTGGCCCGATTGGTGGGAGACCCACTATGATCCAATCTTCGGGGGCTTGATACCGTCATTGGGTCTGGCGCCGGGAGGCCCCATCGTGTATTGAAGCGGGAAACAGTCAAAAAGGGGCCGGGGATTCTCCGGCCCCTTTTTTGAAAACCTCTAGCTTCCCAAGGAGATTCCAAAAAGATCACAGGCATTGCGGAAGGTAGCCTCGGCCACCTTTTTGGGTGAAACCCTTAATATCTCGGCAATTTTCTCTACCACAAAGCGGACCTTCTCCGGGTCGTTGCGCCTCCCCCGAAATGGCTCCGGCGGAAGATAGGGGGAATCGGTTTCCACCAACAGCCGCTCCAGGGGGATCTCCCGCAACAGCGCCCGCAGGGCCGCGTTCTTCTTGTAGGTCACCGGACCTCCAATCCCGATGTAAAACCCTAGGTCCAAGAACTCCCGGGGATGGCCGTGGGCCGCGGAGAAGGCGTGGATCACCCCCTTCCCCGGATTCACCTCCCGCAAGATCTCCAGAAGCTCGTCCCGGGCCTCGCCCCGGAGATGTACGATAACTGGTAACCCTTTCTCCACCGCGAGCTCCAGTTGCGCCTGGAACGCCCGGCGTTGGTCTTCCCGGGGCGATAGATCCCGGTAGTAGTCGAGGCCGCACTCCCCCACGGCCACCGCACCCTGATCCAATAGCGCCGCCAGCTCTTTCAGCGTGTCCTCGGAGAAATCCTTGGCATCATGGGGGTGGATGCCACAGGCAGCGAAGATATTTCGGTGCCTGCGCGCAAGTTCCAACGACGCCTGGGAGCTTCCCAAGTCCACGCCTACGTTCAAGACATAAACTCCCTTTTCTTCCAGTTCCCGGACGACCCGCTCCTGATCGGGGGCGAACTGCGGGAAGTCTAGGTGAGCGTGGGAATCGAAGAGCCTCATTCTCTCAGGTCATGGACTCGAGCTCACGGAATACCTGGGGGATCGCTTCCAAAAGATCTCCAGGCAGAATCCCCCGCTGGGCCGCTCGTTCTGTCAGCACCTCGCTCGCCTTTCCGTGGACGTAGACCCCCACACAGGCAGCTTCCAGGGCTTCAACTCCCCCTGCCCAAAGCCCCCCGATGAGCCCCGCGAGCACGTCCCCCGAGCCCCCGTGGGCCAGGGCGGTGTTTCCCCCCACGTGGAGGTAAACGTCCCCGTTGGGGGTAGCAATGGCCGTGGGAGGGCCTTTCAGGACCAGGACAATTCCCCATTCCTCTGCCGCCTCCCGGGCACGCTCGATCTTGTGGGCCACCACCTCGTCCACCGCCCCACCCGCCAGGCGCACGAACTCCCCGGGATGCGGCGTCGCCACCACGTCCCCCGCCGCCCGCCGCAAGAGCTCCGCCCGGCCGGCTAGGGCGTTGAGGCCGTCGGCGTCCAAAAGGAGCTTGGGGGCTTCTCGCAAAAGCGCCTCCACCAGCGCCGCTGGTCCCGGTCCCTTTCCCAGCCCGGGACCACAGATCACCACGTCCATATCGGCCGCAAGCTTCAGGACCCCTTTAACTGCGTTCTTCGAGAAGATCCCCATTTTCGTCGCCGGGAAGGGATGAACCAACGCCTCGGTAACGCTTCCCTCGAGCACCGGATACAGGGGTTCGGGACAGGCGATGTGGACGAGGCCGGCCCCAGCTCGGTAAGCTGCCTCCGCCGCCAGCGCCGCCGCCCCAGCCATCCCCACCGATCCTCCTACTACCAGCACCTTCCCGAACGTCCCCTTGTGGCCGAACGGGTCCCTATAGGGAAGCGCAGCGGCGCAAAAGGCCTCGGAGATCACCTCCGCCACCGGGTCCACGGCGTCCCACGCGGCCTGGGGGTAGGCCACGTCGATCACTTCCACCTCGCCGCAGTGCCGTGCCGCGGGAAGGAGCAGGTGGCAAGGCTTAAGTGCTCCCATGGCCAGGGTTATGTCCGCCTCCACCGCTGGCCCCGGCACCTCGCCGGAATCGGCGTCCAGCCCCGAGGGGATGTCCACCGCCACCACTAACCCCAGGGACTCGTTCACGAGCTCGATGGCCTTGGCGGCGAGACCCCTAGCAGCCCCTTTGATCCCCACCCCCAAGAGGCCGTCGATGACGAGATCAGCTCGGACGAGGGCGTCCCGGAACCTCTCCAGGTCCCGCGAAGAGCGCACCCGGAAGAGCCTCCCCGGGAATGAGGCGGCGAAGGCGTTGGCCTGTGATGCGGCGGCGCCGGTGGGCTCCCCCAAGATGACCGCCAGCACTTCCGCGCCCCAAAGTCCAAGCCACCGGGCGATCCCCAACGCATCCCCGCCGTTTCCCCCTTTTCCACATACCGCGAAGACGTAGCGCCTGAGAGGTCGCCCCAGGGTGCGCTGCAGGTACTCGGCCCCGCCCCGGGCGGCCGATTCCATGAGGAGCAAACGCTCCATGCCCAGCCGCTCGCTCTCGCGATCTAAAGCCCTTATCGCCTCGGCGGAAAAAACGGGCTGCATATCCAAGGATCATTGTAGGGAGATTGATGAAGTCGGCCAAGTGGTGGGATACCGAAAGCCGGGTTCAGGCTTCCTGAAGCATGCTCAGGATTTCCCGGGCCACCTGGGCTGTGTCCTTTCCCGTGCGGTCAATCCAGCGTATCCCAGGTTCGCGCCGGAACCAGGTGAGCTGGCGCCGGGCATAGGCCTTAGTGTTGGCCACGATCCTGCGTCTTGCTTCCCCCAGAGGGATTATCCCCCGGAAATGGTCGAAGAGCTCTGCGTAGCCGATGGTGCGGAGGATGGGGACATCCGCGGGGAGCTTGGTGTGGAAAAGCTTCCGGGCCTCATCCACAAGGCCTTTGGCGAACATCTCCTCCACCCGGGCCGCGATCCGCCGGTAGAGCTCCCTCCGTTCAAGGGAGATCCCCACCACCAAAAGGGGCCAGGGGAACGGACGTTCCTTTCCCCAGAAGTGGGAGATGGGCTTCCCCGTGAGGCGGTAGACCTCCAGCGCTCTGATGATGCGGACCCGATCGCTGCGGCGGATCTTGGCCGCGGCGGCGGGATCCACTCGTAAAAGCTCGGCGTAAAGCTCAGCGGTGGGCTTGTGGGAAAGCTCGGCTCGGATCTCCGGTGCCGCTCCGGGCCCCTCGAATATCCCCACGGTGAGTGCCCGGATGTACAGGGTGCTCCCTCCCACGATCACCGGTATCCGGCCTCGGTCCACGATCTCGCACACCACCCGCTCGCAATCCCGCCGGAACCTGACGGCATCGTACCGGACCCACCACGGCACATGGTCGAGCAGGTGGTGCGGGACGCGACGGCGCAGCTCCCACGAGGGCTTCGCTGTCCCGATCTCGAGGTCCTTATATACCGCGCGGGCATCGGCGGAGACCACTTCCCCGCCGATCATATCCGCGAGCTCCACCGCGATCTCGCTCTTCCCCACCGCGGTGGGCCCCACAATCAGGGGGATCTTCACTCTTCCGAGAGCAAAAGGTCCCGGTAACGCTTCAACGCCGCCCGCCGGGAGGGATGTTTCAGCTTCTCTAAGGCTCGCAGCTCGATCTGGCGAATTCGTTCCCGGGTAACGTCGAACATCGCCGCCACCTCCTTCAGGGTGCGGGGGTGGCCGTCGCGCAATCCGTATCGGAGCTCCAAGATCTCCCGCTCCCGGGGATCCAGCTCCCTTATCGCCTTGAGAAGCTCCTCCCGGAGCTTTTCCCGGATGGCCTCCTTGGAGGGCGAGGGTACGGAGCTATCGGCGATGAGGTCGCCCAGGGTCTCATCCTCGTCCTCGGAGAGGGGGCGCTCCAGCGAAGAGGTATAGCGTGCCACCTGCTCGATGCGCTTGATCTTGTCCACCGGTATCCCCAGGGTCTCGGAGAGCTCCTCGTAGGTGGGGGCGGTCCCGTACCGCTGGATGTGCTCCCTTCTCGCTTCAGAGAGGTCCTGCAGGGTCTCAGCGGCATGGGTGGGAACGCGGATGGTGCGTGTCTGATCTGCCAGGGCCCGGGTGATGGCTTGGCGTATCCACCAGGTGGCATAGGTGGAGAACTTGTAGCCCTTGCGCCAGTCGAACTTCTCCACCGCCCGCATGAGGCCGATGTTCCCTTCCTGGATCAAGTCCAAAAGCGAAAGACCGTGGTGCATGTAGCGTTTGGCTACAGAGACCACCAGCCGGAGGTTGGACTCGATGAGCTTCTTGCGCGCCGCCTCCCCTTCTTTCACTTTCCGTTCCAGCTCCTCGCGTTCTTCCGGGGAAAGCTTGTCCCCTTCTTCCTTGAGACGTTGGGCCGCGAGCTTTCCCTCCTCCATGGCCTTCGCCAGAGCAACTTCCTCTTCTTTGGTGAGGAGGGGAACGCGTCCGATTTCCTTGAGATAAGTACGGATGGGGTCTTCCCGGGAACGCGGCGTTTCTTCAATTTCCTCTACCGCTGGGCTTTCCTCCGGCTCCTCCACGGGGACGTTGGCGTCCCCTTCCCATGGGTCCGGCACGTCCGAATACACACGCTTATCCTTGCTTTTCATATTCCCCCTTCAATACCCGCGCCCGGCTACGACAAAGCTCTACGTACTCCCGCTGGAGTTTCTCCAAGACCTCTCGTTCCCCGCGCTTTTCCGCCCGTGTCAGTTCCTCCCGCAACGACTCGATCCGCTGTTCCAGCTTGGGAAGCACGTGAAACTTTCGCCACGCCTCCTCCAGCGCTCTTTCCTCATCCGAGAAGTTGACATCCCAAAGGAGAATTCGGCTCAAACGGGCTTGTAGTTCTGGCTCAAGCTCCGCGGCAAGGACATGGGGCTCGGGCCCCGCCTTCCCGTCCACGCAGCGCTCAAACCACAGTTTCACTATCGGTCTATATTCGACGCTGAAATCCTCCGGCGCAAGCCGCACAAGTTTTTCCTCGGGGAGCTTTCCAGAAAGCAGGAATTTGAGCACCACCTCCTCGGCCCCAAACGGTTCTTCCTCATCCGCCGTCTCCTTCCACGAGATCCTCCCCCCGAGGACCTTCCACACCTCCTCTTCCGGAAGCCTTAAAAGCAGGGAAAGCTTCTGAACCCATTCGCGCCTCAAAAGCGGGTTCTTGACATGCTCCCAAAGGGAACGCACGAGCTCCAGGGCATCCCCTTTGCCCTTGAGGGAAGAAAGATCGAACCGCACGGGGATGATGGACAGGAGGAACTCTTGGAAATCGACGGCCCCGGCGATGGCCGCGTGTAGCGCCCCTATCCCCCGCTCCCGCACCAGGGAGTCCGGGTCTTCCCCTTCAGGAAGGGGGGCCACCCTTACCTCCAGGCCGGCATCCAACAGGATCCCGATCCCCCTGAGGGTGGAGGTTTCTCCCGCGGCATCGGCATCGTAGGCGAGGACCACCTCTCGGGCATATCGGGAGAGCCTCCTTGCTTGGGATTCGGTGAGGGCGGTGCCCATGGAGCATACCGCTTCCAGGATCCCGGCCTGCTGGAGGGAGATGACGTCGGTATACCCCTCCACCAAGACGGCACGGCCAGAGGACTTGATCGCCTCCTTCGCGATATCGAGCCCGTAAAGGAGGGTTCCCTTCTCGAACAGGGGGGTGTTGGGGCTGTTGAGGTACTTGGGTTCCGCCCCCGAAAGGCTTCGTCCCGCGAAGGCCACCGTGCGGCCGAGCTCGTCCCGGATAGGGAAGATCACCCGGTCCACGAAACGGTCGCGATACCCTCGTTCCCCTTTTACGATCAGACCAAGCTTTTCCAGATTGGAAATGCCCCAACGGGAAAGGGCGGAAAGGAGGGAGGTGCCCGATGGGGGGGCGTAGCCTAGCCCGTACCGCTCCCAAACCTCCGGACCCATCCCCCGGGAAAGGAGGTAATCCCGAGCAGGCTTACCCCCCGGGGAGTGTAGGCTATCTTGGAAAAAGCGCTCCGCGGCAGCGTTTATCTTGAGGAGCTTTTCCCTTTCGCCACTCCGTTTGAGCTCCACCCCGAGCTCTGCCGCCAGCCGCTCCAGGGCCTCCCGGAAGGAGAGCCGCTCGATGCGCATCAAAAACCCTATGGCGTCGCCGCCGGCCCCGCACCCGAAACAGTGCCAGAGCTTCTTCTCGGGAGAGACGTGGAAGGAGGGGGTGTCGTCGGGATGGAAGGGACAACGTCCCTTGTAGCCCTTCCCGGAGGGCTTCAGCGCTACATACCGGGAGATGAGCTCCACAATATCGACTTTCTCCCGGATCTCATCGAGCTCGCTCATAGGAGTTCCCGCAGAAAGGGGTTCCTTTCCCGCTCCACCTGAAGCGAGGTGGGTTCACCGTGGCCGGGGTAAATGCGCCATTCCCCCGAAAGGGAAGAGAAGAAGCGTCGGATGGATTCCTGGAGTTCCGTGAACGAGCCACCGGGCAGATCCCACCTCCCCACCGAGCCCGCGAACACCAAATCCCCACAGAAAACCACCTTCCCCCGCTCCCAAAGGAATACCACCGATCCCGGCGAATGTCCAGGGTAGTGGGCCACCGTGAGCTCCTCCTGTCCCAGGACCAATCTCTGGCCGTCTTCCAGGTAACCGTCCGCCTGGGGCGGAGCTTTGCCGAAGGCGAAGAACACCTCCCGCTCCGCCTCGTGGTAAAGGAGCTTTCCGCCGAAACGGCTCCTGATCTCTGGAGCCGCATCGGCGTGGTCGAAGTGACCGTGGGTAAGGAGGATGTACTTTAATTTGACCTTTCCCAAGGCCTCGACGAGCTCCGCCGGCAAGTCCCCAGGATCGATCAGCGCCGCCTCACCGTTGGACTCCACTAAATAACAGTTGGTGAAAAGCGGGCCGACCACGAACCTCTCAATCCTCATGGCGAACGGTGCGCGAAGCGGTGAGGACCATCACTTCCCCGAAGCCCGCGGAGACAAGGGCCCGGGAGCACTCCGCCGCGGTGGTCCCCGTGGTGTAGACGTCGTCCACCAATACCACCCGCTCCCCCCTCCCTACCCGGCGAGCTGAAAACGCCCCCTCGAGGTTCGCCCGGCGCTCTTCGTACCCCAGGGAAACCTGGGGTGGGGTGGAGCGCGTCTTCACGAGGAGGCCCTCCAAGGGGATACCGGATAGGCGGGAAAGCTCGCGGGCCAGCCCCTCCGCGGCGTGCCACGTGCCCTTCCGGCCGGGATCCGGGGGAACGTAGGCGATGATCTCTGCGTCCCGGGGGAGAAAGGACACAAGGAGGCCTGAGAGGAGACGGGCCAGGGCCCTTTCACCTTCTTTCATCCCTAAAACCAAAACCCGCAGGACCCCCCGGTGTGGCCCCAGGGCCCGCGCCCAAGCGTACGGCCGCGGTTCCACCGCACACTCCCGACATATGTCCACCCCCTCTTTCACGGGGTGACCACATATAGCACACAGTGCCCCGGCGAAAACCTCGATCTCTTCCAGACACCGTGGACAAAGGGGCCTCAGCTCGGCTTGGGATGTACCACAGATGAAACAGCGCGGCGGGAAAAGGAGGGCGGTCACTCCTTTTCCCGCCGCCCGCAGGAGCTCACTTAACGATGAATTTGGCCACATCCAAAAGGCGGCAGCAGTAGCCCCACTCGTTGTCGTAGAAGGAAAGCACCTTCACCACCTTGGGCATCTTGGGAAGCACCATGGTGTAGGCCAAGGCCACCACCGCCGAGTGGGACTCGCCCAGTACATCGGAGGAGACGATGGGCTCCTCCACCACCTTCATCACCTCGCCGAGCGGGGTCTCCGCGGCCTTGAGGAACGCCTCGTTCACCTCCTCTACCGTGACCTCCCGCTTCAGGGTAGCGGTGAAATCGGATACGGAGCCGCACGGCACCGGCACCCTCATGGCGATCCCGTCCATCTTCTCCTCGAGTTCTGGGAAGATGGCGGGGATGGCCCGGGCGGCCCCGGTGGAGGTGGGGATGATGTTGGCCGCCGCGGCCCGGGCCCGGGCGAGGTCGTCGTGGAAAGCGTCCACAATCCGCTGGTCGTTTGTATAGGCGTGGACGGTGGTGAGGAACCCCTCCTCGATCCCGAACGCCTCGTGCAACACCTTCACCACCGGGCCCAGGGAGTTGGTGGTGCAGGAGGCGGCCGAGACGATATCGGGTTTGCCCCGCTTCTCGTACTCGTCCTCGTTCACGCGCCAGAGGATCTGCAAGGTCTCCTTGGCCTTCTCACCCCGCGGAGGGGCGGTGATGAGGACCTTTTTAGCACCGGCCTCAAGATGCCCCTTTGCCTTCTCCGGATCCCGGAAGACCCCGGTGGCCTCGATGACCACGTCCACCCCCAGCTCTCCCCAGGGAAGCTCAGTGGGGTTGGGAACCGCGGCAAGCCGGATCTCGGGGCGATCTCCGATTTTTAGGCGATCCTCGGCCACCAAGGTGACGTCCAGATCGTAGGGGCCGTAGACGGTGTCGTACTTGAAGAGGTGTGCGGCCCATTTGGCGTTGAACTTGTCCTTCTTCTTGTTGTAGAAGAGGAGGTCGTTGATCCCCACGATCTCCACCTCGGGGTCTTTGGCGGCGATCCGGGTGAAGACCCGCCCGATCCTCCCGAAACCGTTTATCCCTATCCTCACCGGTGCCATCTTCACGCTCCTTTTATGTCTGAGGATTTAACTACACATTGTAAGGAAAAGGTCGTAAACGCGCAGGTCTTCGGTGAGCTCGGGGTGGAAGCTCGCCACGAGGACCCTTCCTTCCCGGGCCATGACCGGATGGCCCTGGTGTTCGGCCAGGACTTCTACCCCGGGCCCCACCCGGCGGATGTAGGGGGCGCGGATGAAGACCGCCGGCACCCGCCCCACCCCCTTCACTTCGAGTTCCGTCTCGAACGAGTCCACCTGCCTCCCGGACGCGTTCCGCTCCACGGCGATGTCGATAAAGCCGAAGAACCTCTCGGGCCAGTTGACGATCTCCCGGGCCAAGAGGATCATCCCCGCACAGGTGCCGAAAAAGGGAACACCCGAGCGGTGGAGCTCCTCAATGGGCTCCACCAAACCTGACCACTTGAGGAGCCTCCAGATGGCGGTGCTCTCCCCCCCGGGAAAGACGAGACCAGATACGCCCTCGAGATCGGCCGGCTTGCGCACCGGGACGGCTTTCACTTCCAACCGTTCCAGCGCCCGGAGGTGCTCCCGCACGTCGCCTTGGACGGCAATGACCCCGATCTTCATCGATACTGCATCAGCTGCTCTTGGGGGATCTCTTCAATAGCGATCCCAGGCATGGGCTCCCCGAGGTCCTCGGACACTTCCGCCAGGAGCTCGGGGTCATCGTAGTGGGTCGTGGCGAGCACGATGGCCCGGGCCCGCTTTTCAGGGTTCTCAGACTTGAAGATGCCGCTTCCCACGAACACCCCATCGGCCCCGAGCATCCGCATCAGGGCCGCATCGGCGGGGGTGGCGATGCCCCCGGCGGCGAAGTTCACTACCGGGAGCCTCCCCAGCTCTTGGATCATCTCCAGCACTTCCACCGGGGCCCCAAGCTCTTTGGCGTAGGAGACGAGCTCCGCCCGGGACATGTCCCGGAGGCGGCGGATCTGGTCGTTGAGGATGCGCATGTGGCGCACGGCCTCAACCACGTTGCCGGTGCCCGCCTCTCCTTTGGTGCGGATCATCGCCGCACCTTCGGCGATCCTGCGGGCCGCCTCGCCCAGATCCCGGCAGCCACAGACGAAGGGGACCTTGAATTGCCACTTGTCGATGTGGTTGAAGGGATCGGCGGGAGTCAGGACCTCGGACTCATCGATGAAATCCACCCCCAAGGCCTCCAGGATCCTGGCCTCGGCGATGTGGCCGATGCGGCACTTGGCCATAACGGGGATGGAGACGGCGTCCATGATCTCCTTGATGCGTTTGGGATCGGCCATGCGGGCCACACCGCCCTGCTTGCGGATATCGGCGGGTACCCTTTCCAGGGCCATGACCGCCACCGCCCCGGCGGCCTCAGCGATCTCCGCCTGCTCGGGGGTGGTCACGTCCATGATCACCCCGCCCTTGAACATCTCAGCGAAACCGGTCTTCACCCGGTAAGTCCCCTTCTGCATCGCTCCTCACCCCGGATCCGTGGGGTTTCTCACCGTTATCCTGCGCCAGAAAGGCCTTGGTTTCAAGAGCAGTAAGGGCAGCCCCCGCCACACCCAACGAGGAGGAAAGCAAGCCCGAATAACAGGCCAAGGGCCAAATACTTGAGGATACGCATATTTCACCTCCGTAAGCGGATTATAAAATCTCCGTTTGATACCTGGCAATCGCTTCCAGTTATGTCATTGGCAGGGATGGGGAACCGAAAAGTCCTTTGTGCTGTAAAATCTTTGGAGAAAACACTACGGGAAAGGAGAGGTGAGCTTCGATGAGATTCGCGTTCGCGATGTTCCTCCTCATTATCCCGGCGCTGGTCATGGCAGCGCCCAAGATCGTGGTGGACCAAGCGGTTTACGATTTCGGCGAGATAAAGGAGGGCACGATAGTAACTCACGCCTTCGTGATCCGGAACGAGGGAACCGACCCCCTAGTTTTCACCCGCAGGCCCTACTCGAGCTGTGGTTGTACCGTAGCGGCGCTGCCCAAGGAGGTATTGCTGCCTGGTGAGTCCTTGGAGCTGGTGGCTACCTTCGATTCCACTGGATTCGGTGGCCGGCACGTGCGCAAAGAGATCCGTGTTTACACCAACGATCCCGAAAATCCAGTGACGGTTCTGGCGTTGGTGGGGTATGTCCGCGCGGCGGAGCCCCATGAACGGTCGGCGTGGAACCTGCAGTACAGCCTCTACCTCCTGATAGATGTGCGCTCCCCGGAGGAATACGCCCGTGCCCATCTTTTGGGGGCCATCAACATCCCCTTCCGGGACCTTTCCCAAAAGATCAGCGAGTTCTCGACACAGGTGTTGATCTTCCTTTACGACAACGCGGGGGAGACCGCCCTGCAGGCGGCGGCGATGTTGGAGCAGAAGGGGTATCGGTTCGCCCGGGCTCTGAAGGGGGGATTGGTGGAGTGGCAGTCCCGTTACGGGAACCTCTTCATCGAATTTGGAGAAGAAGGGCCGTTTACCTTCCAAGGCGAGCCCCGCTCGGGCCAACACGCGGTGGATCCCCAACAGCTTCTTTCCCGCTACGTGATCGTCCTGGACGTGCGCCCTCCTGAGGAGTTCGCCGCGGGGCACCTTGCGGGGGCGATCAACGTGGATCCGGGGACTTTGCCCCAGTGGATCGTAGACCATCTGCCCCGCAGCCTTCCCCAAGGGGTAAAGCTCTCCATCTGGTGCGTGGACGAAGACGGGACCAGGTCTTGTCCCGCCGCCAAGTACATCCGCTCCCAGGGATACGAGGCCTGGTGTGTCCTCGGGGGACTCTCCCAGTGGAGGAAACGTTACGACAACCTGCTCATCATCCCATCGGAGTGATCGAATTTCGCCGGGGGAGGAGACCGCCGTCTCCTCCCCCTTTCTTCTGCGACGTTAAACTCCAGGAAACTGGCTCCGAGGAGGGAATATGAGGAGGGCCATATCGATTTTTGTGATCGCGATACTCGTTTCCGCATGTGCTTGCGCTACCGACCTCCTTTTTTTCCGTCGCCACGGCTGTTCCCACTGTGCCAAGATCGAGGAAGCCCTGGAGAAGGAGATACTCCCCCGGTATCCGAAGCTCGAGGTCCGTTATTACGAGGTCGATGAGCCCGAGGCCCAGGAGCTCTTAGCCAAGCTGTTCAAGGCCTACGGCGTCGAAGTGGACCTTCAGGAGATCTATACCCCCCTTATCTTCGTGGGGGACTACGCCCTCATCGCCATGGGGGGGCTGGCGGGCGGGCTCAAGGTATACGGGATGGAGCCTGAGCCCTTCGAGGCCGTGGGGCCTGCGGAGGAGATGATGCTTGAGGAGGCCATCCGCCGCGCCATCGAAGAGGACGCGCCCTCTCCCCTGACCAAGGTGAAAGGGATAGAAGCCGAGGGTTTGGCCGAAGCCCTCACCATTCCCGCATTGGTCCTCGCCGCCGCGGCCGACTCGGTAAACCCGTGTACCTTCGCGGTGCTGATTCTCCTTTTGGGGACTCTTCTTGTGGCCGGGCGCCGGGGGAAGGTCATATGGGTGGGACTTTCGTTCGTGGCCGCCATCTACATCAGTTACTTCCTCATGGGCCTCGGGATCTTCACCGCGATCCAGTCGGCGGGGGTGCAGCGTCCATTCGTTCTCGCGGTCTCGTCGCTGGCGATCCTTTTGGGCCTTTGGAACATGAAGGATTACTTCGCCTATGGGAAGTGGTTCACCATCGAGGTGCCAAAGAGGTGGCGTCCTATCGTGAAAAAGCTCACCAGCTCCGCTGTCACCATCCCCGGGGCGTTCGCCGTTGGGGTGTTGGATTCGTTATTCCTCCTTCCCTGCTCCTCGGGCCCCTACATCGCCATCCTGGCGCTGCTCCAGGGGGTGGGGGTGAGCCGGCTTTTGGGGGTCCTGTATCTCCTTCTCTACAACTTCATCTTCGTGATCCCGCTCCTTGTGATCACCCTGGGGATCCACTTCGGGTTCACCACCACCGCCCGGGCGGAGCGGTGGCGTTCAGCCCGCCTGGGCACACTCCACTTCGTGGCTGGGCTGGTGATGTTCCTTTTGGGGGCGGGGATGATCGTGGCGTTGCAGTTTGGGTACCTCTAGGGTGTACTGTTTCACAAAGGTGTTGACAGGTCAACCCGGGTGGAAGGATTGAGGGTC
>ENA-OSAE01000285-OSAE01000285.1-marine-sediment-metagenome-genome-assembly--contig:-NODE-285-length-28062-cov-26.058592_pt1 | contig 28062 bp, 29 predicted proteins | sample MGYA00237870_ERZ529317 | MGnify/ENA primary metagenome ERZ529317 (study PRJEB26369, sample SAMN03142812) | marine sediment metagenome | biome: marine; feature: borehole; material: sediment... | reverse complement strand
TAGCCGCGTCGCCAGGGCAACCACTAGTTTCAATAACCCCGCTGATACCCGGCTCATCCCCCGGATACCCAGAACTTTATCTATTTGCCCATCTGCCTTAACATCAGATTTCCACTTCAATCGAAGGCCCCAAAGGTCACCCGAAAAACAAAGAAAGGCTCCAAGTACGGAGCCCCATGGTTTTCTTCAGCCGAGTAAAGCCATCGCCGCGTCAAATCTTGGACTAAATTTATCTCAAGGTCACCGGGAGCCTTCCAGCTCCGGCTCGAGCTCGATCCTTCCCTTCCCGGGTTTTTTCCTCGGAAACTCTAGCCTCAGCAAGATCGGTGTGATCATGGTGGTAATCAAGGTCATAATGACCATCATGGAAAAAACCTCACGCCCGATCACACCCCGGTCCAGGCCCACGTTGGTAATGATCAGAGCCACCTCACCCCGGGAAACCATTCCGGTACCAACCCGGAGGGATTCCATGGCTGTAAACTGTGTCAACCATACCCCCAAACCCGAGCCGATAATCTTGGTCAAAATGGCTCCAACGGTAACTACAGCCGTGTAAAGAAAAAACCCTTCTAAACCAAAAATATTGGCCTCCAACCCAATATTCACAAAAAAGACCGGAACAAAAAAACCATAAGCCAGGGTCTTCATCTTCTCTTCCATGATGTGTTTGATGGGCGTTCCAGCGAAAATCAAACCAGCGATATAGGCCCCGGTAATATCCGCCACTCCACCCAGAACCTCGGCCCCCCAGGAATAAACAAGTACCACCACGATTCCAAAGGCCAGGACCACTTCACTGGCCGGCAACACCCCCAGCCGTTTGGCCACCCTTTTTAACACATATGAACCCACCGCAATGGAAACAGCCAAGAAGAGGGCCATCTTCAGAATGATGGCACCAAAGCTGACCAGCAGGCTGATCCCCTCAGCAGTCCCATCCCTCACCCGAGCCGTTAGGGCCACCACAAAAGAGAGGAGGATAATGCCCATGACATCATCAATAATAGCTGCTCCCAGAATGGTAGTTCCTTCTTTGGACCGAAGCTGACCAAGCTCCATCAAGGTTTGCGCCGAGATGCTGACACTAGTGGCAGTCAGAATGGTACCGATAAAGAGGCTATCGGTTAAACCAAAACCAAAGGCCCTTGACAGGGCGAACCCGAAGACAAAGGGAAAGACTACACCGCCGGTGGCTCCGTTAACAGCAGCCAGGCCAACCTTTTTCATCTCCTCTAACTCTGTTTCCAGGCCGGCCAGGAACATGAGAAAGATAACCCCAAATTTGGCCAGGTCCTTGACTATGATCTCCAAGACCTGCCGCTCGGTCTCCAAAACCTCGGGACTGGGAAAAAAGTGGATCAATCCTAAAAGGGACGGGCCCAGGAGTAACCCGGCGAGTAATTCCCCTAAGACAGCCGGTTGCCCCACCTTGCTGCTTAAAGCCCCGGCTCCTTTTGAAGCCGCGATGAGGACCGCAATGAGAAGGAGTGATTCAACCAGAAATTCCAATCGCTTCTCCCCTTCGCTAGAACCGACTCAGCCTCTTCTGTAACAAGAGACCCATAAAATCCCTTAAACTGCCGGAAAGGTCGGGTTGAAAGTTGGCCTCCGTATTATTTATGATAAAATCCGTAACCAAATATGTCTTGATGCCGAGCTTGCCAGCAACCAAATCCTCCCCCACATCGTTGCCCACCATCAGGCATTCTTCCGGGGCCCGGCAAATTTTTTCCAGGACTTCCTGGTAGTACTCAAGGTGCGGTTTACAAAAATGCATGTTCTCGTAAGCGGTCACAAGCTCAAATTCAAAACCATCTATCCCCGCCCATTCCATCCTGTTCCTAATGGCAGAGACAGGGAAGACCGGGTTCGTAGCTAGAACCAGTGTATAACCCTGTTCCCGGGCTTTGGCCAGGACCTCCCTGGCCACCTGAATCCTCTTGGCGTAGACCCTGAGTCCCGGGAAATCTTCCTGGTAAAAAGCGTCAAACCTCGGCAGGACCTCTGTCGGGTCAAGGCCAGTCGCCCGGAAGAAATCCTCCATAAAGATATCCTTGTTTGTTCGGCCTGGATCTGTGTTCTCCACCATGGTGCGGGTCGACTTCAGAATCTGCTGAACCAGAAACCTCCCGTCTACAAGACCATCAAAACGTGAGACCATTGCCTCGAAGTATTTTTCTAAGAAAAAGTCCATATCGATTTCAAGCAGGGTACCATCAAGGTCGAAAAGCAGGGTATTGATCATTCCCCACTCGCCCTCCTCCCATTGCTCCAAAAATCGCACCATCCCCTTCGCCCTGGTTGCTCCTCTGCCCGCTTTGGTACCCGTCAGCCCCCAGGGCCTGGGGCATAACCGGCTTCGTTCCGGAGCACCCCGGGCGTGCAACTCCAAATCCTAACCCGAACAAGGGGCCGCTGAATACCGCCTCTGTTTTTCATACTTCGCGGTGCCACCGCTTCAAAGGTGGCATGGAGCACTATCCCCGGGTTGCGCTGCACCTGACCCAACCACACCCATGCCCATGACCTCTTGGTATCTGAATGACGAAAAAGCAGACTCTTAACGGGCTGAAACGGGCCGGGAACAAAACCAGTTTAGGTGCAGGCCTGTAAGGTAAAGGTGAAAAGGAGCAGCCTAACCTGCAAGGCTAGCCTTCAGGACCCTTGTTCCGGTGAATGAATGCCAGGGCTTTAATTTCTTTCAACCCTTTGATGGTCGCATCGGCCCTGACCGTAATCTCGGAATCGAGACCACGTGAGTTGAACCAGATGGCTTTCATCCCAACCTGTTTTGCACCATTGATATCGCTCCTCGGGTCGTCACCGATATGCACCGCCTGACCTGGATCCTTTATCTCCAAGGCCCGCAGGACCATCTCAAAAACCTTGGGATTAGGCTTGGCAATCCCGACTTCATTGGAAAAAAGCAAGTATGAAAAACAGGTTAGAATCCCTTCTTTCCGGAGAAAATGCCTGAGGGTGGAACCGGGACTGGTCCCTGTGTTGCAAATGAGGCCGAGCCGGTAATCTTTCGCCAGGCCGTGGAGCAGTTCGCGCGCGTCCTCCATCAGAACCGGCGGAACCTCAAAGAGAACCGTCGTATAGGGTACCAGGAGGTTCTCAATAACGGCTTCTCTAACAGGAAGGCCGAGGTAGTTTAGGATCCAGCCAATCTGCTCCGGGGGGGTTAAATCAAGTCCTTGGTTGTACTGTTTTTCCATTGTCCGCTTCCTACAGGCAGCCAGGGCCATTCTTACTTTCTCCAGGCTGACGCAAAACCCGTGGCCCGCCAGACCCTTTACCAGCCTCTGGACCCGGATCTCGTCCGCCTGCTCCTCTGCCGGGTAGCGAAAAAGGGTCCACCAGAAATCAAAAGTAAGTGCTTGAATATGGTACATCGTCGTCAGCTTCACCCCAATCCCAGGACCCTGGCGGCATTTCCTCCCAGAATGAGGCCCTTGGCACGGTCGGAAATTTCAAGTTTTCTAATTGCCTCCAGGTTCCCTTTCACATCAAACAGTCCTGGCCAGTCTGAACCGAAAATAATCTTTTCCGCGTTCCGTTCAAACTCCGGAAAGTAGGTCAAGAGCTTTTTTGGGGGTAAACCAGAAATCTCCATGTACACGTTAGGGTGCAGCCTGGCAAGAAAAAAGGCCCGGTCGTACCAAAAGCCCCGTCCGCTGTGTACCAGCAGGATCTTGAGTTCAGGGAAATCAACAGCCACATCGTCCAGGTAAACCGGGTCCCCGTACTTGATCCGAGAGCCCTTGAAAATCGATGAACCGGTATGAACCATGACCACGAGCCCAAGGTCCTGGGCGCGCCCATACAGCGGATACAGTTCAGGGGCATTCGGGTAGAAATGGTTATACGTGGGGTAAAGCTTGATCCCGCGAAAACCAAACTCATCAACCAGCCGTTCCAGTGACCGGGCCGGGTCAGCTTCCAGGTGAGGATTAATGGTGCAAAAGGGTATCAGGCGCGGGGAGGCAGCACAAAACCTTCCCACTTTCTCGTTACCGGCAATCCCCGTGGTAATCGGGCTTTGTTCGGCCATCACCACTGAATAGTCAACACCGTACTCGTCCATCAGGGTGACGAAGGCTTTAGGGTCAGAGTATTTCTCGCGCACCCCCTCAAAATCTTCCTCCATGAATTCCTGGATCCATTCTACCACCCAAGGTCGGTACCAATCATAATCGACCAGGTGAACGTGAAAGTCAATCACTGGATACTCCATGCCCATCCCTCCCTTTTCCTTCTTTTCTTTGGTCCAATCCCTTTTCCTTGTTCTGACCGGTACATGCGGGGCACAACGACCTGCCCAACCTGGTATAACTGGGCCGGTTTGTGACATTCTACCTCTGAGGGGGAGTGGCGTCAGGTATGGATTTGCTTGTAGCTACAGCCATCATTGGGCCGGTCGTGGCCGGAATTATTGTTTATGTCTTTAGGGATTTTCGGGTCCGAGTCCTGGTAGTTCTGGCCACCGCGCTCCTCTTAGGGACGAATTCGACCCTGGTGTATCAATCCCTGCCCTTTTCCTATTCCCCTGCCCCAAACTTCCTGTTTGGTTTCAGCCTGGTTGAAATCGTCACCCTGGCCGATTTTGGGCTGCTGGCCTTTTTCCTTTATGCCGGCCTCTCCCTGAAGAGCAGGGTTGCTACCTTATCGGCCCTGGTCCAGGTCTTCACCCTCGCCTACTTAGAATTCGCACTCCTGCCGCACGAGGAGATCACCCCCGTGTTTTTCGTGGACCATATGGCTTTCATCTTTAATGCCTTCATCACTTTTGTCGGTTCCGCCGTTGCCATCTACTCCCTCCACTACATGGAACGGTATCGAAAGATCCATGGACCCCGGAAAGCCCGCCCCCACCTCCTTTTCTTTTACCTCTTGAGCTTCCTCGGCATCATGAACGGCTTGGTATTCGCCAATGACCTTCTTCTCTTCTTCTTTTTCTGGGAGGCAACAACCCTGATTTCATTTCTCTTGATACTCTTGACCGGCACCCCGGAAGCCACCCGGAATGCCACAAGGGCCCTCTGGATGAACCTGTTGGGAGGGGCAGCCCTGGTCATAAGCCTGGCCGTTCTAGCAGCCCGGGGGAATCCATTGACCCTAGGCCACCTGGTAGCCCAGGGTCTGGCCGGGAGACCGGACCTGCTGGCAGCTGCCCTTCTGACCCTGGCCACCTTCACCAAGGCCGCCCTGCTGCCCTTCCACACCTGGCTCGTCGGTGCCATGGTGGCACCGACGCCGGTCTCTGCCCTGCTTCACTCGAGTACCATGGTTAAGGCCGCCGTGTACCTTCTCATCCGCCTTGCCCCTGTGTTCCAGGGGACCACCATCGGGCAACTGGTAGCCCTGGCTGGAGGCTTCTCTTTCGCCGTTACCGCCGCCATGGCCATCAGCCAGACCAACGGCAAGAAGGTACTTGCATACTCTACCATCGGTAACCTGGGCCTGATCACTGCCGCCGCTGCCATCGGTACACCCTTGGCCGTGGCCGCCGCCCTTGTTCTATCCCTTTTCCATGCCCTTTCCAAGGGGCTCTTGTTTCTGGTCGTAGGCAATATCGAGCTTGGTGTCGGGACCAAAGATATAGAAGAAATGGAAGGACTCCTGAGAAAAATGCCCATTACCACCCTGATTTCCATCGCCGGAATGATCAGTATCGTCTTCCCTCCTTTCGGGGTTTTGGTGGGGAAATGGCTCACCATTGAAGCCGTAGTCCGTTCCCCGTTGGTACTCCTCTTGGTCATCTTGGGCAGTGCCCTGACCATTGTCTTTTGGTCAAAATGGATCGGAAGGGTAGCCAGTGTTACCTACCAGGCCGAAACCCGGAAGGAAAAAATAGCTGCGGCTGTCCTGATTCCCCTCCTCGCCCTGTTGAGTAGTGCGATCCTGGCCAGTTTTTCCCTGGCCCCCATTTACCGGACCCTTGTTGCTCCCTACATTACCGCCTTGTACGGTAGCCCTGGTCTCATCGCGCCCGACGGCCAGGTCCTCTCCAGGATCGGACGCTTTGCTCCCTGGGAGGTTTTCCTGATTCTTCTCCTCATCTTGCTGGCCACCCGGGCCGCTTTCCTGACCATGAGGCCGGTCAAGGTCATCCCACCTTTCCTCTGCGGCGAGAACGCCCAAGAGGAACCCCAGCTTCAGTTCCGTTCTGCTCAAGATGTGCCAACGGAAGTATCGGTGGGAAACTACTACCTGGAGAAGGTTTTCGGTGAAGATTTTCTCAGCCGTAGGGCCACTCCTGTAGCCATTGGCCTGTTAATGCTGATCATCGGGGTGAGCACCAGGTGAACCTGGCGTCCTGGGTTATTTACACCGTCCTCACCGTCCTTGGTGGAGTCCTGGCCGGAGGCTTACTAACCGGGATCGACCGGAAGCTAACCGCCAGGCTGCAGAACCGTGTGGGGCCACCCTTGCTTCAACCCTTCTACGATGTGGTGAAATTGTGGAACAAAGACCGCATCGTCGTCAACCCCATGCAGCTCCTTTACGCCCATACCTACCTTTTCTTCACCGCCGCCAGCCTGGTTCTGCTGGTCCTGGGCCGGGACCTACTCATGATCCTCTTTGTCTCAGCCTTCGCCTCGGTCGCGCTGGTTCTCGGTGGCTACAGTGTGGATTCACCCTACTCCCAAATTGCCAGCCAGCGAGAGATGATCCAGCTCGCGGCGGCTGAACCCGTGCTGATCCTGGCCGTGGTCGGAGCCTTCCTGACCACGGGCGATTTCACTGTCTCCGCCATTGCCGGGCATCCCACCCCACTCCTTTTTTCCCTGCCCCTGGTCTTCTTATCGCTCCTTCTAGCCGTTGGAATCAAGCTCCGCAAGTCACCCTTTGACCTTTCCACCGTTCCCCACCACGCCCACCAGGAGGTTGTGCGCGGGGTTTTGACCGAGTTTTCGGGTCCCTACTTGGCCCTGATTGAGGTCGGCCAGTGGCTTGAACTCGTCTTCTTCCTGTTTTTTGCCGGTCTCTTCTGGGCAACCGATTTGCGTCTTGCGGTAGGTCTCGGCCTTTTTACCTTCTTTCTGGAACTGGTTGTCGACAATATTTCCGCTCGCTACACATGGTCCTGGCTCCTGAAGACAGCCTGGGTGGGTGGGATCGGCCTTGCAGCCGTGAACATTGCCTGGCTCTACCTTTAGGCCGCTCCTGCCCCGGAGCAGGGGTACCCCAGGGCTGCTTCCCCCTTGGGGTGTATCTGCTTCCCCGCGGCAGGCAGTCCGTCGCAGGCCGGGACCAGGTTCCCCATAACCAAGGCCTGACAAAGCTGGACAAGGAAGGCCGTAGGGGGGTGAAGCCTGTGAACCTTGTAAGCCTGGCCAGAAGACGTTCCCCCTGGATTGTCCACTACAACGGGTCGAGCTGTAACGGGTGTGCCATCGAGTTTTTCGCTGCCTTGACACCTGTTTACGACCTGGAAAGGTTCGGTGTTGTCAACATGGGTAATCCCAAGCACGCTGATATCATGGTTCTCACCGGTGGGGCCAACTACCGCAGTGCCCGGGTAATCCGTAACCTTTACCACCAGATCCCAGACCCCAAGGCAGTGGTGGCAGTGGGGGTGTGCGCAGGTTCGTCCGGTATTTTTCACGACTGTTACTACATGCTGGGCGGAGCCGACCAGGTGATTCCGGTTGACGTTTATGTCCCCGGGTGTGCCGCCCGACCGGAAGCCATTATCGAGGGGATCCTCCTGGCCGCGGATCTGACTGCCGGTTCTGACGCTGGGGGCAAGAGACATCTGAAAAGGTAAGGAGGGAAACCCGTGTTACAGGCCCTTGAACTGGCGCCCGAAGAACTGATACCCAGGGCCCACCAGCTGGCCCTGAAAGGCTGGCGGTTTGTGACCATGACCTGTGTCCAAGTCGATTCAGGTTTCGAGGTTCTCTACCACTTCGACCGCGAGCTAGAAATGGAACACCTTAGAATCAGGGTATCAAAAGACCAGGTTCTTCCCAGCATTACTCCGGTGTATTTCGGCGCCTTTCTGGCCGAAAACGAGGCCCAGGACTTCTTCGGACTGAAATTCGAAAACCTCTCAGTTGATTATGAAGGTCGATTCTTCTTGACGGCTGATTCCCCTGTCCACCCCATGACCCGGACGCCAACACCGGAACACGGTGAGAAAGGAGAAGGAACCCGTGACAGGTAGGACGGTGATTCCCTTCGGCCCGCAGCACCCGGTCTTTCCTGAACCCCTCCAGCTGAAACTAGTTCTGGAAGAAGAAAAGGTGGTCGAAGCCGTCCCAGCCATGGGGTACGTCCACCGGGGCCTGGAAAAACTGGCCGAACAAAAGGATTTCGTCCAGAATGTTTTCCTGGTGGAAAGGGTCTGCGGCATCTGCAGCTTCATGCACGCCCTTTGTTACTGTGAGGGTATCGAGGAATTGATGGGGATCGAGGTCCCAGAGCGCGCCAGGTACCTCCGGGTCATCTGGGCCGAGCTTAGCCGCCTCCACAGCCACCACCTGTGGCTCGGCCTGGTCGCCGATGCCCTCGGGTTTGAGAGCCTTTTCATGCAAGTGTTTCGCAACCGGGAGATTATCATGGACATTATTGAAGCCACTTCAGGAAGTCGCGTCATCATGGGCAGTTGCCAGGTGGGTGGTGTCAGGCGGGATATCGAGCCCAGTTTAATGAAAGAGGTCCTGAGGAGGCTCGATTCTGTCCGCTACCACTTGGATCAGGTAACCCCGGCCGTCCTCGACGAGTACACTGTCAAGGAACGAACCTCGGGTCTGGCCACCCTCTCGAAAGACCAGGCCTACAAGCTGGGAGCGGTCGGGCCTGTGGCCCGGGCCAGCGGAATCAGCCTGGATGTACGCACCCTCGGCTACGCGGCCTATGAGGCCCTGGATTTCACCCCTGTCCTGGAGGAGGCCGGTGATTCCTATGCCCGGATCGTGGTCCGGGTCAGGGAAATGCACCAGAGCATCGACCTGGTCCGGCAGGCCGCAGCCCGCATCCCGGACGGAAAACTTTCGGTTCCCATCAAGGGTAAACCTGAGGGTGAAACCGTCTCTAGGGTTGAACAGCCGCGGGGAGAACTGGTCTACTATATCCGGGCCAATGGAACCAAGAACCTGGAACGCCTGCGGATCCGGACCCCGACCTATGCCAATATCCCTCCCCTTCTCCACATGCTGCCCGGCTCACAACTGGCCAACGTCCCTTCGGTCGTCGTCCTTTCCATAGACCCCTGTATTTCGTGCGTGGAAAGGTAGGCTGGATAACCGGTGTCCATGAGATTGTGCCGTGAGCAGGTTCAAACCCCGCACCACCTGAAACACTCCGGCGACCGTAGGCAGGAGGTGGAAACCGTTGTTTGAGATGCTGGGGAACGTCATCCAAAACCTTTTCTCCGCTCCCGCCACCAGACCGTTTCCTCCCGTCCGGCGGGAACCCTTCCCCGGGACTAGGGGCCAGATCCAGATGGACATTGAGTGTTGTATCTTCTGTAGACGCTGCGAACACCACTGCCCTCCCGATGCCATTGTAGTCGATAGAAAGGACCGGACCTGGCTCCTGGATCCCAATCGCTGCATTGTCTGCGGTAAGTGTGTCCAGGTTTGCCCCAAAGACTGCATCACCATGGTTGGCCGTTTCCGGAGCCCAGCCAAAGGTAGAATACACGAGGTTAGGGGCGAAGACGACGGGCGGGAGGGCCGGCTTGAAACCATGAAAACGACAGAGGACTAGCGCCACGGTACCACGGCACCCATGGGTTCAAAGCCAAGTAAGCTGTGGAGAAGGAATTGTTCGTACCTGCAGCGAAAATCTTCTTCATACAGTCTAAACCAGAATAGAAGGCGACGATACAACCCAAGGCCGGAGACAACCACGCCGAAACACACCGTGGCGACCGGCTCTATTTTCGAACATCTGAATCGTCACCCGTACCGCCACAAGCGGCGGGGTCACTGAGGATGAAAATCCAGGGTGGAAGCGGCTCCATGGAAGAACAACAAGAAAAGGGGGGATAAAATTGGTTTTTGGAAATCTGGGGGTACCAGAACTAATCCTGATCCTGATCCTGGCCCTGATCATCTTCGGGCCCAAGAAACTCCCTGAAATGGGGAAAGCCCTCGGCAGCAGCATCCGCGAGTTCAGGAACGCCACCAGGCAGCTCTCCTCAGAGCTGAACGAGGAAGAGGAAAAAGGTGAAAAGAAAACTAAAACCCGGGAAAAAACAGACGGTCATACACCAGGTTAAAACCCAGGATAGTGAGCCTGATTGAAAACTGAAGGAAGGGTAAGGCAAGGGTGAAGAAGAACCGCGAACTGGAAATGTCCATTTATGAACATCTCGACGAACTTCGACGCCGCTTGATCTGGGTCATGGTTACCCTCGTCATCGCCGTAGCTGTTTCTTTCACTTTCGCCGATACCGCCCTGGCGATAATTACCAGGCCCGTGGGCAACCTGGTTATGCTTCGACCCTCAGAAGGTCTCCTGGTCAGGATCAGGTTAGCCCTTTGGATGGGCCTGGTCCTGAATTCACCGGTAATCCTTTACCACGCACTGGCCTATGTGCTTCCGGCCCTGACCCGACGGGAAAAGATCGGCCTTTTTATCTTTCTTCCGGCCGGGCTCTTATTCTTTGCCGCAGGGGCCACCTTCTCTTTCCTTGTCATCGTACCATACATCTACAGCTTTTTGCTCGGTTTCTCTTCTGAGAGCCTCCAACCCTTTATTTCCGTGGATAACTATGTGTCCTTTGTCACCAACCTGGTCATCCCCTTTGGGGTGATTTTCGAGCTGCCAGTGGTCGTTCTCCTGCTGACTTCCCTGGGGGTCATTACCCCAAGTTTCCTGGCCCGCAACCGGAAGTACGCAGTCCTCATCATCTTTGTCGCCGCCGCCCTGCTCTCTCCCCCAGACGTTATCTCGCAGGTCATAATGGGCCTCCCTCTGCTCGGCCTGTATGAGTTTAGCATCCTTCTCTCACGTCTTATCTACCGGCGTCGGCAAAAGGTTGAAAGCGAGGAGACCGAAACTGACCATTCGGCTGAACCCTAAAATGAAGAACCTTCCCAACAACCTCCAGCAGGTACGGGAGGATTGCCGCCAGACAGTGTCGAAAGGATCGTGCAGTTCGTGGTTTCTTGCTTCACGAGGAAGGAAAGGCTGAAGGGTGGGCCTTCGGACTTTCCGGTAGTACAACAAAGAACGTAGGGTAAACCCGGCCCAAAGCAACGGCAGGTGTCAAGAAAAGTGGCGTTCCACAATCTCGATCTTCTAGGAGAAATCTGTCCCATGCCCATCCTCCGGGCCAAGATGAGGCTGTGTCTTCTTGGTGATGACGATACCCTGGTCGTCCTGACTGACCACAGTTGTGCTATGAAAAGCCTGCCGCAGCAAATCAAGAAGATGGGATATCAGGTTGACGTCCGGAAAGTCAACGTGGGGATCTGGGAAATAGAGATCAAGAAAAACCTCGGTTAACAAAAACCTCTCTCTTCAGGGGAGATGATGAAATCCAGGAACTTTTTGGCAGTCTGGCCGGTGGTTTTCCCCGGGTTGTACAGCAGGTAGTAGGGGTACTGCATCTCGAGGCCGTCGAGGCAAAAGGCCTCCATTAATCCCCGGGCCACCTCCGCCTTTACCGCCATGCGGGGAAGAAAGGAAATACCCTTCCCGGCAGCAACAGCCGATTTGATGGCATCAATACTACTTACTTCGAGGACCACGTTTAGATAATTCAAACCCGATTTCCTCGGCTTGAGGGTTTTTTCAAGCATTTCGGTTATTCCAGAGCCCTGCTCCCTGATAATGAGAGGATTGTCTCCTATCTGTTTTAGAGATATCACCCCAGGGGACTGTTTTTTCTTGAACCATCCCGGGGGAGATACGACAACTAGTTCATCCCGTGCCAGCTTATGGATAACGAACATATCCATTTCCGACCGTTTCATTCCAGGTAAAGGGCCTTCCAGGAGCCCAATTCCAACTGTTCTCGTGTAGAGGTCCTTTAACACACCGGCGGTATTGTTAATGCGCATTTCCACTGTTACATCAGGATTCCGTTCCTTGAACAAGACCAGGCTGCAGGGGAGTGCATACTCGGCCAGGGTATTACTGGCTGCAATAACCAGGTGCTTCTGGATATCTTTTTTGAGGTTTTCGATTTCCTGTTCCACATTTCGAGCCATGTCCAGAACCATTTGGGCAAATTCGTAGATAATCTTACCGGCCAGGGTGGGTTCAACCCCTTTGTTCGTCCGGCTGAGGAGGGAAACGCCAAAATAATCCTCCAATCCCTTGATTTTCAGGCTCAGGCCCGGCTGGGTCAGGTGAAGAATTCGGGCGGCTTCTGAAATGGATTTGGAGTTGACAACCGTACAAAAAGCTTTCAACTGGAATAGGTCCATTACCGTCCCCCTCTGTTCTGAAGCTGTAGATCTCTTCGCTATCTTCTACGGCGATTCCTCTTGGGGCTCGATGGAAGGAGTACTCTATGAACCAACGATTGAACGTGGTTGCTCCTAGATACCGCTCAACTTCCTCCACCCTGGTGTCGAAAATCGGTGCTGCCGTCCTTGCCTCTCTGCTGGCCTTCTCTGTTTACAGGGAAAATCCCGGTCTCGCAGGGGTTTTTCTCATCGGGCTCATGGTTGGGGTAACCATCCAGAAATCCCGCTTCTGCTTTGTCGCCTGTTTCCGGGATCCCTTACTCACCGGGGACACCACCCTTTCGCGGGCCCTAGTCCTTTCCCTTGGGCTTGCAACCCTGGGTTTTTCCTTGGCGGCACATTATTGGGACCCCAGCCTGAAACTTGTCACCCACCCCATGGGCCTGCACACCCTGATCGGGGGTGTTCTCTTCGGGGTAGGCATGGTCCTCGCTGGCTGCTGTGCTTCAGGGGCGTTAGTGAGAACCGGTGAAGGGTCTGTGGCCCAGTTTTTCGCCCTCAGCGGCTTGGTTTTAGGAGCCACCTGGGCCGCTAGCCACCTGGGTTGGTGGCACCAAGTCGCCATCAAAGGGTCACCGGTCATCACCCTCCACAAACTATACGGGTGGCCGGCTGGGCTGATGGTCCAGCTCACCGCCCTCGCACTGGTTTATTACCTCCTCCTGGTCCTGGAGGCGAGAAATTTTGGTTACCAGGGCTTGCGCCCTCATGCACAACCCTTTAAGATGCAACTGCCTAGGAAACCCCTGGCCGAAATCCTTGAGTCACCTTGGTCATACGAGATCGGGGCAGTATTACTAGCCCTTCTCAGTGTTTTCTCCTTCTTGTACCAGGGCCGGCCGTGGAGTATCACCACCGGCCTGGCCTTCTGGGGTGCACGAGTCCTGGCCTACCTGGAGGGCGCACCACAAGACTGGCTCTTCTTTGCCAACAGGCAGGAAGTTCTGGCTATCAACTTGCTCGCTGAACCACGAACGGTGATGAATATTGCCATCATCTGTGGTGCACTGCTGGCCTCGGCCCTTGCTTCTGAACTCAGGCTGCGAAAGACAAGGTCCTACAAGTATGCCCTCGCCGCTTTCGCCGGCGGCATGATGATGGGCTACGGCGCCAGAATTGCATCCGGCTGCAACATAGGTGCCCTCTACAACGGTATTGCGTCCACTTCGCTCCACGGTTGGGCTTTTGCCTTCTTCGTCCTGGTAGGGGCTTATGCCGGGACCCGGATTCTGATCAGGTTGTTTCTTAGGGCTCAATCATAGATCATCAAAGTTCAATAGTTTTGCTTAATAGCCATAAAGGATCCTCATGGCTTATAAACAGGGTTTATTCCGGCCCATGGCGTAGTCAGTCAGCGCTTCAAGTCCTGACGGGATGCACCATGGGTCCTTATTTTTGCCCAGACTTTGTGAACCGCATCACATAACAAGATCAACCCCTTGGAGGCAACTTTCCGCAAAACAGCCTTGTTCCGGTGGTCCCCTCAGGTCTTGGGCTGGTTGGCTCAAACCGACCGACACCGAACTTAGATCCGCCCTGAAGAGCCCAGAGACTGTAGTCCAGAGGACGACCGTAAACACCAGTCGTCTCTCTTGCATCCAGGGATACCGCCACCGTCCTGGTCTGCTGGTAAATATTTGTATTTCCAGCGCTAAATTCGGTTCAGTATCTTCACATTCTGGCAGACAGGCTCTCCCACCAAAACCCGGAAGAGCTCCAGCAGGCCGGACGATGAAGGAAAGTGAGGTGAGAAGCACGCTAACACATTGTAGGGGGTCAAAAAGCCAAATTACAAATTGAACTACCGAGTAGGACAGTTCTCAAGCAGGAGCCTGTGCTTCCCCCGGTAGGGGTCTGGAAAACAGGCCAAAGCCAAAAAGGGTAGACGAGGAGACCTTTTAGGCACCAAACAAAGGTTCGGAGGTGGAGATACTGATGTCAGCAGAACCGCAAGAAGCCAAGGTCAAGAAGCTTTCGAGGAGAACATTCCTGGCAAAGGCTGGTATTCTTGCCGCCGGCACCGCCGTCACGGCGGGCAGTCTCACTCTGGTTTCATGCACCCAGACCAAACCGGTGGAAAGCCCTGCTCAAGCGCAGGAAGTCCCGAAATGGCCGTGGCCCTACCAGAAGCTGGATGTCGAAACAGTCAGGAAGAAAGGGCACCTGGGATATTACCACGGAGCCTGCTGCTACGGGGCATTCTGGGCCATAATCAATGAACTTCAGGAGAAAGTTGGTTTCCCTTATAACACCATTCCCGCAGAGATCATGAAATACGGTGAAGGTGGAGTGGTAGGTTGGGCAAGCCTGTGCGGGGCACTGAACGGGGCCGCTGCCGCCATCACCCTGGTATCTGGAGAAGATGTATACAACGGCCTGGTACACGAGCTCATGGGTTGGTACACAGAGTTTGCCTTCCCGAGCGACAAGAGCAATCAGTACGCTCAAGAAAAGGCTTTCCTGGTTGACAAGTACAAGTCTGAAAAGGTGCTGGGAAAAAGCGTATCCGGGTCTCCCCTCTGTCACGTCTCTGTGACTAACTGGTGCAAAGAAACGGGCTTCGCATCGGGTTCCCCAGAACGCAGCGAGCGCTGCGCCCGCCTAACCGGAGACGTGGCCGCCTATGCAGTGGAATTGTTGAATGCACAGGTAGACGGAAAGTTTGCATCGGCCTACGAATTGCCCGCTGCCGTCGAGACCTGCCGAAGCTGCCACTCCAAGGGCAAGGACTTCGAAGTAGGCGGTTGGACAAGGGGAAAGATGAGCTGCGAGCAGTGTCACGACCCGCACTTCTAACCACACTGTTTTACCGCTCACGGGGCCAGGGGTTCAGACCCCTGCCCCTCCTTTTCCGGGACAGCCCAGCTGGGAACCGGCCCGTAGATTTTTATGGGACGCACTACAGAACCATAAGGGGGAGGGATAAGAGTGGTTTTCGGAAATATCGGTCTGCCTGAGCTGATCCTGATCCTGGCCCTGGCCTTGATCATCTTTGGCCCCAAGAAACTCCCTGAAATGGGGAAGGCCCTCGGCAGCGGGATCCGGGAATTCAGAAACGCCACCCGGCAGCTCTCTTCCGAGCTGAAGGAGGAAGAAGAAAAGGGTGAAACGAAAACTGCAAAGAATGAAACCCGGGGGGAAACGGCTGCACACCAGGTTAAAACCCGTGATAGTTAGCCCGGTTGAGGACTGAAGGAAGAGCAAGGCAACGGTGAAGAAAAACGACCACAAACTGGGAATATCCGTTGGTTAACACCCCGATAAACTCAGACAGCACTTGATCTGGGTTATCGTTACCCCTGTCATCGCCGTTGCCATCTCTTTCACTTTCGTCGATACCTTTCTGGCATTAATTGCCAGGCCCGTGGGCAGCCTGGTTAGACGCTTTTTGGCCGGTTTCTTTTCCGAAAGCCTCCGGCCCTTCATTGCCCTGGATAACTACGTGTCCTTTGTTACCAGCCTTGTGATCCCCCTTGGGGTGATTTTCAAGCTGCCGTTGGTGGTTCTGCTGCTGACTTCCCTCGGGGTCATTACCCCGAATTTCCTGGCCCGCAGCCGGAAGTACGCGGTCCTCATCATCTGCGTTACCGCCGACCTGGTCTCTCCCCCAGACGTTATCTCTCAGGTCATGATGGGCCTGCCCCTGCTCGACCTGTATGAAATCAACATCCTTCTCTCACGTCTTGTCTGGCGCCGCCGGCAAAAGGGTGAAGGGCAGCGGCAGAAACTGGCTCACTGAAACTCACTCACTCGCACCACACCAGCTCGTACTCCCTGGACCCCAACCCAAGGGCAGCGGCATGGTCCAGCTGGACCTGGCAGTCGATTTTGGGCCATAATTCCTGAAAGAGGTTTTTCCCTGCCACCTGGGTCAGAAGGTCGATACTCGCCTGGTCGATAGCCACCGGGTCCCGCGCTGCCAGGATCCCGACGTCCCCAACCACCGGAGGTTGTGCCTTACCCATACAGTCGCACTCCTTGGTAACGTGGATGAGGAAGTTCATGAACCCTACTTTACCTAACTTGTCCTTAACAACACCCCAAGCGTATTCTGCCATCTTTTCCTGCAGGGCCACCAGGTTCCCCTTCCAGTTAATATCAATGGCCCCGAAACGGCAGGTAGCCGTGCATTCTCCACAGCCATAGCATTTCTCTTCATCGATCCGGGCTGCACCATCTACGATCTCGATGGCTTCCACGGGACACCACTGAAGGCAAAGCCCACAAGCTTTGCATTTCTGTGCACTCACCTTGGGCTTGACATCTGAATGCTGCATCTGCTTACCACCCCGGCTGGCCCCTCCCATGCCCAGGTTCTTGATGGCGGCCCCAAATCCGGTGGCAATGTGCCCGGTCACATGGGAAAAGGTGAGAAGAACATCACTGTGAAGAATGTCGTTAGCTATTCTGACCTGGCGAAAATGCTTCCCCGCAACAGAGACCTCCGAATAGTTCTTTGAAAGAAGGCCGTCAGCAATAATGACGGGAACACCAACCCTTTCCGGCCCAAACCCGTGTTCATAGGCCTGGTTTAGGTGGTCAACGGAATTCTGCCTCTGACCCCGGTAAAGGGTATTGGTATCGGTTAAGAATGGTTTGCCCTTACGTCCTTTGATCACCTCGAGAATCGGGGTAATATGTTCCGGCTTGATGTAACCGGTGTTCTTTCTTTCCCCAAAATGCATTTTCACGGCCACTAGTTCATCCTGGCCAACCAGTTCGTGCAGCCCGGCAGCCTGAAACAGCCTGAGGGCTTTTTGACCTACCATTTCCCGGTCTTCACCGTGACGGACTGGAACAACCCAAACTTTGCTTGACATGAGACTAGCCTCCGTATCCTGATGTTATCGGTAACCACTTTCGGATTCTACCCCTTTTGCCCCATGCCGTCAATCCCCTGGTAAACTGCTCATGGCGGGTTACTCAAATGGCGTGCTCATGCAGAAAAGGCCGGTGGTTCCAAGGGGAAAAATCGAAGATTGAACACCTAGTACCCCTTCAAGTTCCGGGTTACCTACCCCTCACTGGAATTTCCGGCCTCCCTGCTCAGGGCCGGAAGCTTCACAGTAACGGTCGTACCCCGGTTTGACCCCCGGTTAACACTAGAAATAGAAATGTCTCCACCGTGGGCGAGAATTATCTGCCTGGCAATGGGAAGGCCAAGACCGGTCCCGTCAGACTTGGTCGTGAAGTCTGGTTCGAATACCCTTGGGAGATCAGAAGTGGGAATCCCGCAACCAGTATCAGAAAAGCGCAGGTGGACCGTTCCCATCTCCTCTATACCACGTATCGTAAGCCTGCCCCCATGGGGCATGCTCTGGACCGCGTTGGAACAGATGTTTCGAAAAGCCTCCCGGATCATCTCGCCGTCAGCCCAGACGTGTTTGAAGACACCTACCGTCTCAAGCCGGATCCCCCTAATCCTACATATACCTTTGTAAGCCTCAACCAGGTCCTGGACAACCTCATCCAAGTCTACCACCGACCGGTGGGTCCGTTCCGTGTTCCGCAGAAGCATCAACCGCTTCACCAGTGATTCGATACTCCGACTCTCCTTGAGGATCACGTCAGCAGCCATCTCGACGCTGTCTGCCTCTAGTTTACCTGACCGGGAAGACTGCTTTAAGAGTTGGGCATAACCCTTAATGGAGGTTAAGGGATTGCGGATCTGGTGGGCAACCCAGGGGGAGAACTTGCCCATCAACGCCAGTTTCTCAAGTTCATAGATCCGATTGGCTTCATTAATCAGGCTTGTTATGTTAGAAACAGTAAGTAAGAGCAGAACCAGGGCGATGAGGAAGACCAGGGTCAGGAATAGACCACCACCCGGCAAGGGAATCGAGAGAAGATATCCTTTGACTTCGACTACCAGCATCGGCTCCACGAGGACAAGGGCAGCAAGAATCACTAAACCTGAAGCCTGAGCTGCTGACAGTAAACAAAGAAAATATAACCGCCGGTGGAAAACCTGGTCTCGTGATCTTAGCCTCATCTTTCTACCCCTGACTTTTCTACCGCATGCAACAGGAGAGCAAAACCAGACCTCCAGATCAAGAGAACTGCCAAAAACAGCGGGACATGTTCTACCACCACCACCATCAAGGCACCCCTCACCGTGAAGGGATCCACCAGGGGCAGAACCAGTCTCAGAAAAAACGTGGCTTCAGCAACATCAGCCAAGGCCAGAACAGCCAAGAAGCTGGTGAGCAAAGCCAAGAACCACTTCCTCATGGACTTACCCCCCTCCCCGTGCCCCCGCTTCAACCCTGACTCAGCAAAATCATGAAGCAGACCGAGTCTTGGTTACCAGGGTTCTGCACCTGGTAGCAATTTGAACCATCAACTTGTGAGCCCGGTATGGTGTAGTATGAAAATAGGGTTCTGGGCCGATTTGTCGGAAAAATAGGCCATTTTATAATAATATTTGGCATATTTTCCTATCATCCTTCTTGTGGAGATAAGTTCCCGCTAACAAGAGAAAAATAAGAAAAAGAAAAAGAAAAAGGCCGGCCTTGTGAGCCAGCGAGCAAAGCGAAAAAAAGAAAGAAGAAAAAAAACCTCCCCCCCTACCAGGCTCCTACCAAACCACCGCTTGGCCGTCCTTACGAGGTTCCGAACCACAAATCAAGACCCCGGTCTGCGGGTCGCGCCAGATCATCTGTCCACCCCCAAAACCGGCCATCCCGTGTTCAAGCCTCACCTCGTGACCCCAACGGGCCAGTTGACGTGCTGTTTCAGCCCCTATTCCAGGCTCCAGCGCTACCCTCCGGCCTCCCAGCACCCTCACCCTTGGAGCGTCAACGGCCGCCTGGGGATTAAGACCGTAATCAACGATACCGCTCATAACCTGTACATGCCCCTGGGGTTGCATATCACCACCCATAACCCCGAAGGCCGCCAGCGGAACCCCCTCCTTGGTGATGAAACCCGGGATGATGGTGTGGTAGGGCCGCTTCCTCGGAGCCAACCGGTTGGGATGCCCCTCCTCAAGGGTAAAGCACGCCCCCCGGCTCTGGAACGCAATGCCAGTCCCCGGCACCACAACACCAGACCCGAAACCAAGGTAGTTCGACTGGATAAAGGATACCATCCAGCCGCGGGCGTCAGCGGTACATAGGTAGACGGTATCACCGTCACGAGGAAGACCTGGAACCGCTTCAGCTATTGCCTGCTCCTCCTTAATTTCAGCCCGGCGCCTCCGGGCATAGTCCTTGCTGAGCAACCCCTCCACCGGTATCGTCACAACCGCAGGGTCTGCAACATAGGCGTGGGCATCAGCGAAGGCTAGCTTTAACGCCTCGATTACCAGGTGTAACCGCCAGGCCGACAACTGGGGTATATTCCCTAATTCGTACCCTTCCAGGATATTGAGAGCGATCTGGGCAGTGATACCTTGACCGTTCGGGGGGATTTCCCAGAGATCAAAACCCCGGTAGCTAGAGGAGATGGGATCAACCCATTCGGCCCGGTGGGTGCGCAGGTCGTCTAGGGTTAAATAACCGCCGGTTCTCTCGGCATACCGTACAATTTGTTCGGCTATCTCACCCCGGTAGAAAACCTCACCGTTCGACTCCCCGATCAACCTGAGGGTATGTCCTAGCTCTGGGAGACGGAAGACCTCACCCGCCCGGGGGGCCCTTCCCCCGGGTAGAAAGGCCTCCCGGAAGTCCTTCCTGTGCCCCAGGCGTTTTTCTTCTTCTTTCCAGTAGCCGGCAATCACCGGAGGAACCGCATGGCCCTCCTCGGCCATCTCTATCGCAGGTTTCAAAACCTCCATTAAAGGCATTGACCCGAAGCGCCGGCTCAGTTCCATCCAACCGGAAACAGCCCCGGGCACGGTGACCGAAAGCCATCCCTCGGTGGGAACAGTCTTCAAACCCTCTTCATGGAAAACGTCTGGAGTTAGGGCCAAGGGGGCCCGCCCCGAAGCATTGAGACCGTAAAGCCCCTTGCCGTCCCACACCAGGACAAAAGCGTCACCTCCCAGTCCGTTAGACGTCGGTTCAACCACAGTTAAGGCAGCAGCGGCTGCCAAGGCGGCATCTACAGCATTACCCCCTTCCATGAGGATCTTCATCCCAGCCTGAGCGGCAAGCGGGTGACTGGTGGCCACCGCCCCACGCCTTCCCAGGGTCGGGCTCCGCCTGGAAGGGAAAGGTTGAGAGTAATCAAAAGGATTCATGTGCTGTGTACTCTCCTTTCCAAGTTGTGTTATCTCCAATATCTCCAAGTAAATCCTACCACGATTGCCTTTCCTGGTAAACAAATGTAGCAACCTGCAGCTGCCCAGCCGGAGCTGACCCAAGGAGGTCATCCACGGCCCCACCCGGAGCGCCAGTACTTACTTTCCTTGGCCCCCATCGGACGTGTCACTTCTGGGGCCCTCCCGGTACAGGCGTCCACCACTCCCTCAAGACCTCCCCGAGACCTGACACCACGAACCTCTGCATCCATGACTAGACACCCTGTCTACCCGAAGATTTGCCATTTTAAGTTCATTCGGACAAGAAAAGCAGGAATCAGGCCTCACCTGTCGAACTACAACGACCATGATCCCCGAACCTCTGTTTTATCCAGTCAAACAGCCTGAGCACCAGTTCCCTTGAGGTCGGTCAAGGCAGAAAAGCCTTGAGAATCACACCCAGCATGAAAGGAGCGGACAATCGTTGCTTATTGACAGGGATTTGTGTATTGATTGTGAACAATGCATGATCTACTGCCCGGTCAACGCCATCGAGCAAAAAGACGGCACTGTTGACATCAACTTTGACGAGTGCGTGGAATGCGGCAACTGCTTACGTGCCAATGTTTGTCCCACCGACGCCATCTACCAGCAGGAATTGGAGTACCCACGCATCATCCGGAGCATCATGAGTGACCCGTATGTTTCAGCACCTGTTTCAGGTATACCTGGCCGGGGCACGGAGGAAATAAAGACCAACGATGTTACCGGCCGGTTCAAGCGAGGTTGGATCGGAATGGCCATCGAGCTAGGCCGCCCCATCACCGGTGCTCGGATCCGTGACGTGGAGAAGGTTGCCATGGCCATCGTCAAACACGGGATTGAATTCGAAAAGATCAATCCCACGACAGAGATGATGTCTGACCCCAAGACCGGTAAGTTCAAGGAGGAACTCCTGGACGAAAAAGTCCTTTCGGCCATCCTGGAGTTTCCCGTCAAGCCAGAAAAGGTACCGGCACTTTTACAGACCCTGGAAGAACTATCTAAGGAACTCGACTGCATTTTCAGCCTCGACATTGCCAGCCGGTGCAATCCCGACTTGAGCGTTCCCCACGAAGAGATCATTGCTCAAACCGGCCACTGGATCTCCCCGAATGCTAAGACCAATATCGGCCTGGGCCGGCCCCTGGTGAAGGAGGAGTAGGATCATGACCCATACCTTGCATCGCGTTGGAACAAGAGAAAACCTGGCCAATGATTTCGTGGTCCTGATGATGGCGTCCAAGGATATTAATGTTGAAGGTTCCCGACCAAAATATGAAAAGTTTGTCAGGAAAGCCTGGGAGATGGGAGCCATCAAGATCGGGGATGCCAAGCATGGCAACATCCTTTACCAAGGCAGTCTCGATAAACTTGTGGCAAGCATCCAAGACCAGGGTGCACCCCTCCACGCGGTCTTTGATGACCGTAAAAAGCTGGCCTCCTTCCTCAAGTGGCTCAAGGAGGCTGATCTAGGTCTTTCCGTGGTAGTCTCAGGCCTAGCCGATGTAGTTCACGAAACCTGCCAGGAAGTTGGAATCGACCGTCATACAGTTGAACATTCCCTGGGACGCTGGGGAGCAACCGGTAAGCTGCCACCCAACGAAATTCTCCAGATCCACACCATGTGTGGCCACCAGATGGTTACCCTGGGGATGATCAACGAGGCGATTGAAGCCGTGAAAGCCGGGCGCAAGACCCCGGAAGAAGCAGCAGACGACCTGTATGTACCCTGTGCCTGCGGTGTCTTCAACACGACCCGGGCCGCCCAACTCCTCAAGGAACTGGCCGGGAAGTAGTCGTCTTCAAAGACGAGCCGAATACCATCGGGTAGGCGGAGGCACCTTGCCTTCGCCCCCACCCCCCTACCCTTTTGCCAGGCACCAAGAACCGCATCTGACCGGTAATTCTGCTGCCCCGCATTCTTGGGGCCCAATGTTTCCTATTTTTTAAACCCTCACCCTTTCTTAAATCCTTTTTTCCTGCTGCTAACTGAAGGGTTTACCTGACTGAATACAGAATTTTAGTATGTTGGTCAGGGTGGTTGCTCCAGACTTATTCGGGATTTATCTATCTTGCGGGGCAAAAGTGAGCAGTAGGAAATTTCAAGTGCATGGAAGGGGGAGAAAAGTGAAAGCATCGTTGTTCATCACTTGTGTCAATGATGTTTTCTATCCCAGGGTAGGCAAGGCCATGGTCCAGGTGCTCCGAAAATGCGGAGTCCAGCTGGACTTTCCAGAAGGCCAGGTCTGCTGTGGACAGCCATCGTACAATTCTGGCTACCACGAAGAAACCCGCCAGGCTGCGAAGCAGATTATTTCAGCTTTCGCCAACAGCGAGTACGTGGTGGGTGCCTCCGGTTCCTGTGTGGGCATGATTAAACAACACTACCCAGAACTTTTCCAGGACGAACCAGATTGGGAAGACCGGGCCCGTGAGCTGAGCCAGAAAATTTATGAATTCTCCCAGTTTCTGGTCGAGGTCTTAAGGGTAGAAGACGTGGGGGCGGTCCTAAATGCGACTGCCACCTACCACCAGTCCTGCCACATGACCAGGATCCTCAAGGAAACCGAAACCCCGAAACGTCTCCTCGAAAAGGTCCAGGGCTTGGAGATGGTGGAGTTGCCCCTCGGAACTGATTGTTGCGGGTTCGGGGGGACTTTTTCGGTAAAGATGGCCCACATATCGGAAGCCATGGTCCAAGAGAAAACGGAACACATCATGGAAACCAAAGCCAGAGTCCTAATTGGGGCCGATATGGCGTGTTTGATGAATATCAGCGGTCGTCTGCGCCGGAACGGCCAAAAACTGCGCGTGATGCATATCGCTGAGGTTCTTGCAGAAGGGAGTGCAGGTTGATGGCCCATGAGCCGGCTTTTCAAGAACGCGTGAAGAAGGCTTTACAGAACGAGAACATGAAAAAAGCCCTGCGTAACGTACAGGCCACCTTTCGCAACGGTAGGGACAGACAGGTTGAAATCATGGGCAACTGGGATGAATGGGTAGACCGGGCCAAGGAAATCCGCGCCCATGTCCTGGAGAACCTGGACAGTTATCTTGACCAGTTCAGCACCAACGTTGAAAAAAACGGTGGGAAAGTCTTTTTTGCCGCTACAGGCCAAGAAGCCATTGAGTACATCACCAACCTGGCCCGGGAAAAAAACTGTAAGACCTTCGTGAAATCAAAATCAATGGTTTCCGAGGAAATCCATCTTAACCACGCCCTGGAAGAGATGGGTATTGACGTCGCCGAGACCGACCTGGGAGAGTACATTATCCAGTTGGCCCATGAACCCCCCGCCCATATTGTCGGCCCGGCCTTGCATAAAACCAGGGAAGAAATCAGCGAGCTTTTCTCCCAACTGGCCGGGAAAAAGCTAAGCAAGGATACGCCCACCTTAACCCGCTTTGTGCGCAAAACCCTGCGCCCGAAGTTCTTAAATGCCGAGATCGGCATGACGGGATGCAACTTCGCCGTGGCCAGCACGGGTTCGGTGGTGGTGGTAACCAACGAAGGCAATGCCGACATGTCAACCATCTCCCCCAAGGCCCATATCGTGCTCATGGGGATGGAAAGGATTGTTCCTGACTGGAAATCCCTTGATGTCTGTCAAACGCTCCTGCCGCGGGCAGCCACCGGGCAGGCCATGAATGTCTACACCAACGTGATTTCCGGCCCTAAACAGGCCGCTGATATTGACGGTCCAGAGGAATGGCACGTTGTGATCCTCGATAACGGCCGTTCGAATATCTTGGGAACAAAATACCGGGAGGTTTTGCACTGCATCCGTTGTGGGGCCTGCCTGAACTACTGTCCTACCTACAGGCAAATCGGAGGCCAGGCTTACGGGTTTGCATACAGCGGTCCCATCGGAGCTATCCTGGCCTGCTTGCTGGATGACATCAAGGTGTGGAAAGACCTTCCCTTCGCCTGCACCCTCTGCGGGGCATGTACGGAAAACTGTTCTGTAGGTATTCCCCTGGACCAATTCATCCTCCAGCTTAGGGTGGAGGCAGTCCAGAAAGGCCTTACCCCCTGGTCCGAACGGGTGGCAATGAAAGCCTTTTCCACCGCCGCTTCCAACCCTGGTCTGTACGAACTGGGGTTGAAGATAGGACGTAGCGTCCTGCGGGGCCGCGCCAACCAGGACGGAGTAATCGAAAAGGGTCCTGGCCCGTTGGCAGCATGGACACAGCACAAAGACTTTCCGCTCCCGGCTGAGCAGTCGTTCCGCGATTGGTGGAGAAAGGAAGGGGGAAATCAATAATGGCTACTAAAGAACAGTTCCTCGACAGAATTGCCAACCGCCTGGGCCGGGAGCGCCGTACAGGTGCCCGGGTACCGGAGTGGAAGAACAATCCTTGGGATAACCTCAGGGATGGCCCGGGCAATGAGGGGCAGGTTGAGCTCTTCCGCAAGAGCCTGGAGGCCCTGGGCGGAAGATTCTATCAGGCCTCGGGAGCAGAAGAAATCAAGGAAGTCCTGAAAGAAATCCTTGAGAAGGAACAGGTCAAAAGCCTTGTGTACAACAAAGACCAACGGCTCCTGGACCTGGGCCTGGCGCACTACTTGGACGAGATGGGAATAGAAACCAGGGTCTGGGATCCGGCGGGAAACCACGAGGAGCTCAAGACCTTTGCCGAGCAGGCGGACGCCGGGATCGTCTTCGCCGACCTCGGACTGGCCGAGACCGCAACCGTACTCTTCTACAACGGAGGCCCCAAGGGCCGCAGCGTGAGCCTGCTCCCTCCTGTCTTCATTACCTTCTTACGAAAGAGGGACATGGTGCCTAGATTAACCCAGGCGGTGGCACACCTGGAAGAAAGGGCACAGAAGGAGGGCCTACCGGCGTATACCAACTTTGTAACAGGTCCCAGCCGCAGCGGGGATATTGAGATGGACCTGAGCATCGGGGTCCACGGGCCGGCCAGCGCCTATGTTATTCTCCTGGATCCTTGATGGTCCTGAAGGCCAGGATCCCAGCCTACCTCCCGGTCATGACACCGGTTGATACCGAAAGAGTTAGTACTGGGGGGCCAGGGCGATACTTCAAACTGCAAAAAAGAAAACCCTTAATCGAAATAGGTGTTGATGATGCTTAAAGCCCCGGCTGCAGCCGCCGGGGCTCCTTGTTGCCCATGACCTCCTCCATCCACTTCAGGACATTTCCCGTCTCTCTCTCAACGGATCACGATCCGCTGGTGTCGCCCCGGCTTCCCTCCGGTCTTGCTGTCAAAACCACCGGTCATCTTCAATCATCACTTTCCCTCTCGATGGTCACCTCATCACCACTCCTGACCCTGCCCAGGTCATCCACGGGCCCTTCCACCCGGCCAAAAACATTCACCGGGCTCGCGGCCCTAACCTCATCCCCCCGGCTCGCCGGAGTTGTTCCAAAAAAGATACAGAAGGCCTTTCCCGGCGGCCAGTACCCCAAATCACCCTTAGATACCACGTCAGAAGCACCCGGTTCTAGTTCAGCCTGCACCGGGATGGAAAAATAAATTTCGTCCCCCCAACGGTTGGCCCGTCCTTTCAAGGGTAGGGCCTCCCAGATCTTTCGTCCCGTGGGGCTATCCATTATGGTGGCTGTCCACGAAAAGGAACCGGACTTGATAACCGCTCTCACAGCACAACCTCCTCAAGTTAAATATTTTCTCGTCATTACAGAAGAATTCACGCCCGTAGAGCATTACCTCTCACCACCCGGTTTCAAGTCCCGGAACCGGAGCGGGGGTCCGCTTTTGGGCCCCGCTTGGGTTTTTCACCGTCGCTGCCCATTGGAAAGTCATCAGGCTGATAGATGGGGATATCTACCTCCACTAACTCTGGGTATTTCAGACCTGTACCAGTGTTGAGGAGGACAACCCTGTCTGATTCTGAAACCAGACCTGTCTCGCGCATCTTCCTCAATGCCGCCACGGTGGCAGCACCCTCTGGGCAGATAACCAAGCCCTCCAGCCGACTAACCAGCCCTCTGGCCGCAAGGATCTCTTCGTCAGACACAGCTACGGCACAGCCGGCGGTCTCCTTGATGGCCCTCAAAACCAAGAAATCCCCCAGTGCTTTGGGCACCCGGATACCGCCTGCCAGGGTTCTAGCTCCGGTCCAATACTCCGATTCCAGCTTTCCTTCCTGGAAAGCCTTGACGATGGGAGCACACCCTTCGGCCTGGACGGCCACCAGCCGCGGCCGGTGGCCAGAAATCCAGCCTAGAGCTTCAAGCTCCTGGAAAGCCTTCCAAATACCGATGAGGCCAACACCCCCGCCGCACGGATAGAGAATGACATCAGGCAGTTTCCAGTTGAACTGCTCAGCCAGTTCAAAACCCATGGTTTTCTTACCCTCAATCCGGTAGGGTTCCTTCAACGTCGAAGCATCGTACCAGCCAAATTCCTTAACCCCCCGGGCAATGAACTTACCAGCATCACTGATTAAACCATCTACCAAGAAAAGCTCGGCACCTGCCAGGATACACTCCTTCATGGCATTCTCCGGGGCATCCTTTGGCATGGCCACAAAGGCCTTAATGCCAGCCCTGGCAGCGTAACATGACCAGGCACCACCGGCATTCCCGGCAGTAGGCATGGCCACACTTTTCACCCCAAGGTTCTTCGCCCTTGAAATACCCACGGCAGCACCCCTGGCTTTAAAGGTACCCGTAGGATTTGTTCCCTCGTCCTTGATGTAAAGGTTGGGTACACCCAGCCGCCGGCCGAGAACAGGAGCCCTAAGAAGAGGTGTCATCCCCTCCCCCAGGGTAACAACATCCTCTCCCTGACCCACCGGCAGGAGTTCGCGGTACCGCCACATTGACGCTTCCCGGCCCGCAAGTGACTCCTTGGTCATGAATCTCTTGGCTTTCTCCAGGTCATACCGGGTAAGAAGGGGTGAACTGCAAGCACACAGGTGGTGAACTTCTTTCCAGGAAAAGACTTTCCCGCACTGCGGGCACTCCAGGTGAGAAATGAAGGACATGCTGGTTCCTTCTCCTTTTCTGTTTTGTTCAACGCTAACAATTTGACGCTAACAATTTTAAGTAGTTTTTTTCTATTTATTCAATCCCATTTCCTTCTCACGGCCGATACCGTCTAAAACACCAAGTTCAGAACCGCAGGCGGCGGAGGACCAGCCGCGGCCACCGCGAGTTTGTGGCTGCAGCCCCGAGCCGCCGAGGTTCATGACAACTATGCGGTAAGCGTGACGCCGCGAAGGAAGGCTGGCGCCGTCGGGGTATTTTCGTAGCAGTGCTCCATGCCATCTTGCGGCGCGGCGGCCCCACGAAGGATGAAAATCCAGGGTGGAACCAGCATTTTCGTTAGAAGTGCTCCATGCCGCCCCGGCAGCACCACGAGGGATGAAAATTGGAAGCGGTATTTCGCAAAGGTTGCACGCCCGGG
>ENA-OSAE01000284-OSAE01000284.1-marine-sediment-metagenome-genome-assembly--contig:-NODE-284-length-28122-cov-43.728436_pt1 | contig 28122 bp, 24 predicted proteins | sample MGYA00237870_ERZ529317 | MGnify/ENA primary metagenome ERZ529317 (study PRJEB26369, sample SAMN03142812) | marine sediment metagenome | biome: marine; feature: borehole; material: sediment... | reverse complement strand
TTTTACACCGGCCAGCTTCGGCAGTCAAGGCAACCCTTAAGGGCGCCTTACGGCGGCCTTGACTACCTCATTGCCCGGTGTAGATACAAACCAACCGGGCAAAGGAATTCCTGTATATCTGGCTGTCAGGCTGCAGCTGATTAAAGTATGTTGCTTTGCTTCATCAAAAACCTGGGCAGCGGTCATCGAAAAAACGACTTTCCTTTTCCATGCCCATCGAAATTCCGGATACCTGTGAACTACATTCGCTGTTGTTGAAGTATCCGGTCAATACTTAATAACTAAAAAGCTTTTGGATGGGTTTTGTCAGGGGCCCAGCACTCAAAAGTTAATTGAGTGCCGGAGGCGCAGCCTTTACCCTTGACTGAACCCGAGAGAAAGCTATAATGATTTAACTATTGACCGGATTGGATTTGCATGGCATTTGACTCAGCTAAAATTGAAAAGAACCTTATTTTTACACAGAATAAATTGCTCGAAAATATAATATATTAACAAACACACTTTTGGAGAGGGTGGAGGAATTGAAGCCTGTAGTAGTAGTTTTCGCTTCTATCGACTGGGATTTTTTGTTTCAAAGGGTTCAGCACGTCAGCCAGCAGTTTGCCAGAGCAGGATACCCTGTTTATTATAGGAATCCATCCCAGATAAAAGGGATAGCACCCCAGGAAATTGAAAAAAACCTGTATGTGTGCAAAGATTTTGATCTTGTTGATAAAAGCCAATGGAAAAATGTAATTTATGTTATTTATTTCCCGGCTTTTCATCAATGGGTTGAGCGAAAACAAAACAGCTTAATAATATATGATTGTGCAGATGATTTTGAAGAGCACGATCCACACCAGGAGGAAATGCTGAAGAAGAGTGATATCGTCTTTACTTCTTCCATCAAATTATATGAGAATATAAAGCAGGTGCATGATAACGTGTATCTTGTTCGGAATGGTGTGGATTTTGAGCATTTTGATATACAAAGGGAAACACCCCTTGACATGTTGAATACAAAGAAACCTGTAATTGGATTCAGCGGTTCGTTAAATCCCCGATGGGTTGATTTGGAGTTGTTGGACCATCTTATAAGGAGAAATCCTCAGTGGTCTTTCGTGTTTGTTGGTGATAAACACAATTTTTCCAGGAGTTTTGAAAATGTATTTTTTTTGGGAATGAAAAAGTATGATCAGCTTCCCAAATATGTCTTGAATTTTGATGTGGGTTTGATTCCCTTTCTGGATAACAGAATTTCTCAATCGACCAATCCGGTGAAGATGTATGAATACCTGGCTGCAGGGAAACCTGTAGTTGCCCGCGCACTACCCGAGACTAAAGCAGTCAAAGGATTGTTTCTTTATTCAACCGAATCAGAAGCAGAAAGGGCAATCAGAAGAGCCATTACCGAAGGAACAGGCAACAGAGAATATTACAAGAAATTTGCAGCCTCAAATTCATGGAAACAGAGGTTTGATACCATGAATGAGGTTATTTTAAACAAAATTAAAGGAAAAGGGTGGTAAAAATTAATATTTTAATAAACTGTGACAGGCTGGAGATGGGAGGGGCTGAGAGCCATATAACGGCTCTTGCTATACAGCTCAATGAAAATGGTCATCAAGTTTATGTTGCTTCATGGGCGTTTAGTTCTCCTAAAAAAAGAGTTCTAAAACAGAACAGAATAAGGTTGATCGACAAAAGCTATAACGATTTGAGTGGTTTTCTCAAAACAGTTAGAATAGACGTGATCCATAGCCATCAATTTGCAAGCATATTAGAATCTTATAAACTGGCACAAAAGTTTAATATAAAATTTGGTGTTACTGTTCATGGACTGTATGACATCTATTTAGACCGTTCTCCTTTGGGATTTCAAGTGGCAAAGGCAGTAGATTTTGTAATAGTAGTAGATTATTCTGTAAAAAACTTTTTAATTAATATCAAAAATGTTCCCATAGCTCACGATAAAATTTTCTTGGTTCCAAATGGAGTAAACCTTGAAGAGTTTAAACCCCAGCCTGTTTCGGGAAAATCAAAAAACACTGTATCACATATAAGCCGTTATGGAGATAGAAAAGAAAAAGCGGCTTTAACGCTCATCAAAAACATTCCTGAGATAAGCAGAAAGTTACCCGAATTAATATTCCAATTTGTGGGAAACGGTCCTTACTATGGTGTGATTGAAGAAGAGGTTAAAGTAGCCAATAAACAGATAGGCAGGAATACCATTAGGTTGTTGGGAGAAAGGTATGATATTCCAGAGATTATGGCTAATTCATATATCATACTGGGTTCAGAGCGGGTTGCCATTGAAGGGATGGCTTCCGGAAGACCAACACTTCTGCTGAGCCCTAAGGGATATGGAGGAGTAATAGACCAGAGGAATTTTAAGGCCATGATCTTAACACGCAAAAGGCATTTATCGAATTATACGAAAGCACTGATAAATGACCTTATCAAATTACAAAACCAGCAGTTTTGGGAAATAAAGAGCAGGGAAAGCAGAAAAATTGCCGAGCAGTTTTTCGATATCAGGAAGATAACACAAAAAATCGAGAAGATTTATCGAGGAAAGATTTATCGAGGAGAGGAGAATATCGATGGGATATGATATTATTTGCATTTCATCAACACGGTGGGATTTTTTGTGGCAGCGTCCTCAACAGTTGATGTTAAGACTCAGTAAAAACAACAGAGTGGTTTTTCTGAACCATTCATATCCGGTAAGATACTATGAAATAAAAGAAAAATTGACAAATCCGAAATTGTGGGAAAAACGCCTGGTTGAAATAGATAAATCCTTATGGGTTTTTTCAACAATTCAACTGTGCAAAAACTTCAGTAATGTTATGAGGGGAGATGACCCTGATAATGTATCCCTGGAAGCCTTTAATTATAGAGTAAAATCGGAAATATTGAAGTTTGTAATGGAAAAATTGGAATTTAAGGATCCCGTTGTAATCACGTATCTGCCGGAATCAGTAAATTATATCAGCGAAGTTTCTCCAAAACTGATCTGTTACGAATGCATTGATGAGTGGTCCGGTTTTACCTGGTCTGATAAAAATATAGCGGAAATGGAGACACAACTGGCCCAAAAATCCGATCTTATTTTTACCAGTGCAGAACGGCTGTATAACAAAATGAAAGCCATCAATGATAACACATACCTCCTCCCAAATGCAGTTGACTTTGAACACTTCAACAAAGCCTATAAATACAGGGGTGGTATTCCGGAGGTTATGCACAAGATAAGAAAACCGATAATAGGGTTTGTAGGAGCCTTTTATGATTGGGTAGACACAGATTTAATTAAGTTTTTGGCTAATTCTAGACCAGAGTGGAGTTTTATAATTATTGGTCCTGTCTATGGAGTTAACACAAAAATTTATAAACAAAACGCCAATATAGTTTTTTTGGGTATAAAAGGTTACAGAGATTTACCCGGTTATTTGAGCTGCTTTGATGTGTGTTTGATCCCTTTCAAAATTAATATAGTTACCGAAAGTGCAAATCCCATAAAGATGTGGGAATACCTGGCTACAGGTAAACCCATTGTTTCAACAGCCATTCCTGAAGTAAAAAAATTTGAGGACATCATTTATATAGGAAAAGATAAATATGATTTTCTCAACAAAGTTGAGAGAGCTTTAGGGGAAAAAGACCTGGATAAAATTCAAAAAAGGATTTTAACGGCAAAACAAAACGATTGGAATTTTAGAGTGGAAAAAATAATTGATTTAATCAAAAATTATAGGAACAGGTGATTTCCATGAGGATTTTGTTTGTCAATGATGCTCCTGTAATCAAGTATGGACTGGCAAGAGGTTTTGTAAAGAAAGGCTGTAAGGTAAGAATATTTCCCATGTGGAGAATCAATAGAAACCAGCAGGAAATCAAGTTGTTACAGGTTTTGGAGGAATTTAAACCGGATATAGTTTTGGCCGAGGGCCATTCAGGATTGCACCAACCCGCTCTGTTTAACGGTATCAAAAAGATGAGGGCAAACCTGTTTTATTGGGCTATTGAAGACCCGGTTCATATCAACTGGATCTCCATGTCTTATGCCAGGCACAGCAAAGTCGTTTTCACAACGGCTGAGGAATGCATAGAGGAATACGCAAAAAAAGGTATCAGAGCGGAAACGCTGCTTTTTGCATGTAATCCCGAGTTTCATTGGACCACTCCTCCCGCTAAAAAATACAAACACGACATTGTTTTTGTCGGCAGCAATTATGATATACGCTACGATGCGGCTAGGAGCATAATAATGCCGTTCGTGGAAAGGGGTTATGATATTAAAGTCTGGGGTAACTGGTGGCAGGACAAAAGAAGACCAGTTACGATTCCTGATAAGTATTATGGAGGAATATTACCTTATGAAGATCTCCCACAGGTCTACTCATCTGCTAAAATCGTGCTGGGGGTCCACTGTGATGATTCTTCTCGAACCCAAACAAGCATGAGGACCTTTGAGGTCCTGGGATGTGGGGCTTTCTACCTGACACAATACACCAAAGCCCATGCCCACCTGTTCGAGTATGGAAAACATCTGGTATGGAGCAGGTCCAGGGAAGAGACCCTAAAAATTGCGGATTATTTCCTTGAAAGGGAAGAGGAACGGAAAACAATAGCTACAAATGGTCAGCGTTTTGTGTATCAACACCATACCTATGTTGATCGTGCCGAAAAAGTGTTGAAAGTAGCTCAAGAAGTGTTGTAATTTAAAACCCTGCAGGTATAGACCTGGAGGGTTTTAAACATTGGGTTTGGTAAAAAGCAGTTGTTTTGCCAGCAAAGCATTGGTTTCCTCCTGTTTTTTCAGCTCAAGGAAGGTTTTCTTGATTTTCTCCCTTATATTTGAGTTCTGGGAGATTACAAGCCTGCACATTTCTTTAAGCTTGGTTGTATCGAGACTGCCCCAATTTATACACAAATCTGACTGATTCATTCGTTCCATATAACTTTCCACCTTTTTGTCATAAGACAGGGCAATAACCGGAACCCCTGCTCCATGGCCCAAAATGGCAAAATGCAGCCGCATTCCCAAAAGGAAGGAACATCGCTGCATAACGTACATTGTCTGCCCGGGGGTCAATTCCGACGGGATAAAATGAGCCTGCCCAGATGGAAGCTGTTCCCTGACTTTGGATAAAATTTTTTTGTCTATATCACACTGGTCCATAGGGAAAAGCAAAATCTTGAACTCGAATTCCTTCACAAGCCATTTTAAACATGAAACTACCACATCATAATGGGGTTGGTTAGACCAGTTTCGTAAAGATAGCCCTATAAAGGGTCCCTGACTTTCTGGATGCCATGTAGTCTTTTCCGGTTGTGTGCGCAGTGCCGGATCCCCGGTAACAAGGGAATCAACCCCTAATTCAGCCAGCAGGTTGTGAGAATGAACATCTCTAACTGTAACTGTATCAGTATTACTCAGTATCAGTTTTACCATTTGACGACCGGTTGTGGTTTGAAGAGGGCCTACACCGGCGCCATATACCATTGTGGGTTTTCCCAGCACCTGGGCTATAAAAAGATTGCGCAGGTAATAGTTCAGTCCCATGCGCGCTCCGTGAAACCATTCCAAAAGATCGTGACCGTAATAATCCTGGAACAGGCCGCCCCCTCCGCATACTACAAGGTCGCTGACCTTTATGCTGTTATACACCTGAGTCAAATCATTACCAGGGAGGAAATAGGGCCTGGTTTGTTCTGGTAAAAGCTCTCTTCTGGCAGCCACAACCTGAAATTCAAGATCAGGACAGTATTGTTTGATTCCTTCAATTACTCCCAACAGGATGGCATCATCACCCAGATTGCCTTCACCATAGTAGCCTGTTATGATTATTTTTGGCATTTTGGTTTACCTACTTTAAAATGGCCTGCTGCACATAATCTTTTAGAATATTGAGACTGTTTCTGGCCCTTGGGCTGTCCAGCAGGCATGAGTACATTATTATACAGCGGCACTGATTTAGCTTACAAGGTTGTGGCTCTTGAGGCATCTTTGGCAATCCGTTTTTTATTAGGTTTCCAATAACGGTGATGTCATCACAGCTTTTGAGATTTCCCTTTCCATCCATGAGCAGCCCCGCTGCAGGGAACCGACACAGCTTCCCTTTTGGAGATACAGCCCCTGTTTTAAAACCCAGGTCAAAGGGGTGCAGGTATTGGCCTAACAGGGACAGCATTTCTCTGCTGTAGGGGACTGTGCTTCCCATAAGGGGATTGGGATTGGTCTTGATACCCAGTTTGAGGAAGTATTCTCTACAGCGGAAAAATTCCTCTACCTGTTGGGGTGCCATCACGAAATCAATCATTTCTACCTTTGCTCCCATGTCGAGATAGGTCTTAACCCTTTTTACCAATGAATCCAGGTCTGTCATGGAAGGATGATAGGATACATTTAGAAAAAACTTGGAGCAATCTATCCGGGAGAAATAATCGGCATCCCAGCTGCCATTGGTGTCAATTCGGACGTTGTCCACGTGTTCCATTTTAGATAGGGCATCAAGCAGAGTTCTGAAAGGTTTTCTATCCAGAAAGGGTTCACCACCCGTTATAACCAGTGCCAGCCTTCTGGGAGCCAGGTTTACAAAAACCTGAATCCACTGCTTAACGGGGTAAACATCAAAGGCATGATTTTCCCGTTGATGGGACTGCCTGCAGTAACTACAGCTGTAATTACACCACAATGTCAGGGTCCAGTTAATAATCAGTGCTCCATCCCTTTCACCCAGTTTCCACACATCCTTTTGCATTTTACTCCCTCCAAAAATAAAAAAATTTGTACTACAATATATTCCTCCTGTTGGGAAAGTGTTATGGGGTGTAAAAGGAAAAAGGCTGTTGGAAAATAGCCAACAGCCTTTTTCTTTACCCTTATGGACTACCCTTATGGACTTATGGATCGGTGGTTTCTGGTTGAGGAGGAAACAAATCTTCAATTGGAGGACACTGGATTTCTTGCTGCTGAGGAGCTGCTTCACAGGGTCTTGGCACACAGAATCCGTATACAGGTACCAGGAGTTTTACAAGGGCTATTACCTCTATTATTTTACAAATTTTTACAGTGCATATAACTCTTGTGGGGAGTTCACCGGGGCCGGTAGTTTCCAGCCTGCAGAAGCAGGTTGATCCCACAACATCACAGAAAACAAAGGGCCCTCCAGCTGCTCCGAACATTGCACCGGAAGAAGGTATGAAAAGCTGGGCATCATTAAAGAAATCATCGATGGTTTCGGTAAAGGAGCACAGTATAATGTCACCACCGGGAGTTTCATCAACAAGGTCAATCTTGATAGTGATGTCCTGGCGTACGGTTACGATCCTTATGTTGGTATCAATGGGATTGCTAACATCAACCACTTCACAGTCAGCAGAAACTACAGTGCAGTCAACTCTATCTACGAGGCTTAGATCAACGCCTTCACAGGGCTCACCACTACCAGTCGGAATCTCGAAGGATCTTGTGATGATATCTTCTTTAAAACACTGGTCATACACCTTTTCGACTAACAGGCAGTCTTTTTCCCTTGTGGGAGGACATACAGGTTCCCCGGTATAGGGGTCTATTGGGCAATCACCTGGTTGGAGAAAGTTGCCTTCAGGATCAATGGCTGGTCCTGACATTTAATTCACTCCTTTCATGTATTAAAATTAATTTAACTGGAAGCAAAAAACTTCAAATTTAACAAAGTGTAGAGGCAAGACTGGTGGTGTGAGGTTCTATGTGTTTTGGTTTTGATATATAATATGAATTTCGAATAATTAGTGTTAAAGTTGTTTGAAGTTTTTTTGAGCAAAAAAAAGCTTTTTCGAATAGTATATTAATAAAGGTAAAACATTGTCAGGAGGGGTAGAGCTTGGCCATTAAGGTAATAACAAAAAAGGATACCATTTTAAGGAATTTGCAGCGTCGAGGATATTCCGCTGAGGAGGTAGAAAAAATTCTTAAAAACAGAAAAAATGGAGTGATTGTACTGACAAATCCACAAAAGAGCATGACCAAACCAGTACACTGTTGAAAGAGCAAAAAAAGATAAACTGACCGGTGGTCAGCAAAAAGCAGGCAGGTTGTTATGGACTTTGCCTGCTTTTGTTCTTGTAACACTCTTTGTTGTAAAGGAATAAAATATTATAAAATTGTTGATGTGTAGATGCCACGAAAGGGGGGTGGAGTTAGTGGAAATTTTTAAGGAAGTAGTGGGTAAAAGCTATAAAAGATTGAAACATACTTTTGAATTTACTATTAGAGATGACCCTGAAGAAAACAATTTTGAGATAGGAAATATAAACTTACATTACAGAAAAAAAGCAGAGAATGTCTACCTGGTTTTTGGCAGTTATGACCTTGTGTATTGTTTCAAGGAAAAACAGCAGGATTACAGGGTCAAATGTATGACCAAACTTTTCTACACAGTTATACCTGTAAGGCCAACCAGAGAAATACAAAAAGATGAAGACATTCACATCAGTTTAAGTTTAAACCTTAAAGATGTAAAGGTGGTAGCCAGTAATTTTATAAAGGGCAGTCTGGGAGAGTTTTTGAAAAAGAGCATAGCTATAATTCCCAAAAAGGTTACTGCAGAAGTAGTTTTAACGGTTATGATAGAAATCAGATCCCATATTGAAGAAGAATATCAAGCACCTGAAATCATTAAACCAGAAGGGATTGTTGATACAGCAAAAGCATTACTGCCAGCAGAAGATATGCAGGAATGGGATGAGGTGAGAGAAGATGAGGTTTTGCAGCAGGAATGTTCACAGCTAAGGGGAGAGGTGTTTAAAGAGGATGAAGACTTAGAATCAAACGGCCGGACTCCTATTCAGGCAGCGGAACTACAGGCTGATAAAAAAGAACAGCTTGACAAACTACAGCAGAAAAAGATCGAAAATGAGAGCTTTCAATTAAGGTATGCAGAGGAGTACAGAAAGCTGGCAAACTATGGATGGTTTGAAAAACAGTACATGGCAAATCTGATGCCTCGAATAAAAAGGAAGCCGTCAAAGGTTAAAGCAAACAATAAGGGGGGATATGGTTGAAAGGTGAAGTGCAGAGGGAGATTGATAAAACAAAACCAGGATTTTCAAAAAAACACGAGAGAGCACAATCCGAGCGGGTTAACACTGAACAAAATCAAAATAATGTTGTAATCAGGGTAACTCCCAGACACAGGAGGAACAGAGGATTCAACCTGAATAAATTGAATTTAAACATGAGCGGGGAGGACTACAGAAAAATGGTAAAACGGTATAAAAGCTGTGGGATTGGATGACGTGCTGGGAGAGATAAACCTGATGGTTCATCAGGATAGGCAGAAGTTTTCCATTTACAATTGCAACTGAGGCATATCCACAGCTGAGTTTTATCATGCTGAGGCTTACTCCCTAACTATCGAGGGTCGGGTTGGGGTAAAGGCTGTGTTTCCCCGGTTTCTTTGACGGAACCCATCCTTAGAGGTTCTGTGTATTAACTTTTTTCCTTGCTGTCTTTTAAGGGCGGGAGGGGAACTTTTTTATGTACAGGGTTACAGCCTGATGGAGGCTGTACCGCCTTTTTATCCAGGAGTTGGATGGCTACCTACCCCTACAAAATTTTAAGTAGGTGCGTATATAAATATAAAGCACAAAAAGGAGTGCTGAGGCAGATTGCGATAGGTGATGTGAACAAAATTGTTGTAGAGGTGGATGGAGAAGATTACACGTATGAAATCGTACCTGAATGCAAAATAAAACTTGATGGAGATGAAGCTCAATTAACCCTATTGAAGCCCGGTATGGAAGTTGAAATAGAGGGGCAGAACAGCAGGGTTGTTTTGGAACTTGAGGCTGAAAGCCTGGAAGAATAGATAGAAGGCCGCTTTCAAAGCGGTCTTTTTATTTAACAATATTTGGCCGGAATTTGAAGGAATGTATAAAACAATGTCAAATATATGTTATGAGAATTAAATGAATCCCAGAATTTAAGGTTTAAGGAGAGATGCCTGATGAAGAACTCAACGAGGTTTTTGAAAACTGTGATTGCATCAATGGTTGTGATAACAGTCCTGGCAGGGGCCGTTTTTGCCGCCCCATGGGAGTTTGGCGATGTTAAGGGTCACTGGGCAGAAGCCTACATCCAGAAGATGGCTTTGAAAGGCATTATCCAGGGAGTGGGAGGAGGGTTGTTTGCACCGAATAAAGAGGTGACAAGGCTTCAAAGCGTAGTCATGCTCACCCGAATCAAGCACCATGACAGCACTATACCGGACAGGCCCATACCACCTGTTTTCAAAGGAACGGTAGCCAGCTGGGGTAAGAGGTACGTAGCCATGGCTGTGGAGGAGGGAATCATTGCGGGAGATGATCTGGAGAATTTCAGGCCTGATGAACCCACCAAAAGGTATGAAGCAGCGGTATTTGCAGTAAGGACTTTAGGTCTTGCCGAAAAGGCAGAAGCTCTTAAAACCATTAATTTGAACTTTAGTGATACGTATAAGATTCCCATGCAGGCCAGGGGTTATGTGCAGATCGCCGTTGAGGAAGGTATAATAACGGGTTATGGTGATGGGAGTTTTAGACCCCTGGAAACCCTTTCAAGGGCCGAGGCCGCTACCCTCTTTTACAGAGTGGACCGCAAACTGAAGAATGAAGTGGATGATAAAGAAGTTTCCGGAACAGTAACCTCGGTTGATGCCTTTATCCTTCCATCTGTTACTATAGAACTTGAGGATGGAACAGAAGAAACGATTTACGTCAATAACTCCACCTCCATTTTCGCGGAGGGCAAAAAAGCTTCCCTTAAGGATGTGGCAGCAGGAAACTATGTTACGGCTATTTACAATGAATCAAAGACTTATGCCCTCTTTTTAGAGGCCTTTGAAGAACCACCCCTTCAGCCTGAAGAGCGAACCATCTCCTACGGAGGAACAATAGACAACCTGCATGAAGACCTGAGAATGATTGTGATAAACCGAAATGACGGCCAGAAGGTTTCCCACACCATCAAACAGGGAGCGGATATCCTTCTGAATGATGAACCCGTTACGGTTTCTGAACTGGTCCCGGGCCAGAGCATAACCTATTATGTGGATAAGGAAACCAATGATATTGTAAGGATTTCCGCTGTGGGAATCGATGAGGTGGTAGAAGGGAAGGTTGTGTTTGTTTCGTATGGTGGGGCTATCGACAAGATGATTCAAATCAAGACCTTTGATGGGGATGAAAAGAAGCTGTATCGTATTGCAGAAGATGTAGTGGTGACAAAAAACGGTGAACCGGCTACCCTAGAAAGCATAATGAACTATGATATGGTAAAACTGTCTGTAGCCAAAAGCAAGGTAGTGAAAATCGAGGCAGAAAGTGCTGAAAAAGAAGTCTCAGGCAAGCTTGTAAGCATCTCCTATAAAGAAGAACAGCCCCACATAACAATTGAACTGAGCTCAGGGGAAGAAGTTACTTATCCTGTAGATATAGAAGAAGTTGATGTGGAAAGAAACAATGATGATGCTGAACTTACAGATTTGTTGAAGGGTGATGAGGTGGAACTGACCCTTACTTACAATGTTGTTACCGAAATAGAGGCTGACAGTGTCAAACAGGAGATTGAAGGGACCATTGTTAGTTTTTCCGTTGGTGAAGAAATTACAATAACCGTTCTCGATGAAGAAGATGATACGCAAAAAACCTTTATCCTTGCTCCAGATGCCAGAATAAAGAAAAACGGCCAAACCATTTCACCTTCCGAGTTTAGTGCCGGGATAAGAGGGTGCCGTGTGGAAATGAATGTAGAGAGCGAAGTTATAGTTAAGATGTACATTGAAGATGCCAAAAAGGCGACTTATTTCAGTGGGATAATAAAGGCGATTCACGAAAAAAACAACATAATTGTGGTTGAAAAGACCAATGGGAACACGAAAACTATCATAGTGGATGATGATACAAGCTTCATGCGGGGCAACAGCAAAACCCGCTTTTCCCGATTGGATGTTGGTAATAATGTTACCGTTTTCGGTCAGTATGATGGAGCCATCTTCAAGGCCAGCCTTGTAGTTGTGACAGATCTCGATTAAGCATAGATTTATAAATCCGGTTCTTCTCCAAAACAGTTGGTTAAGGGTTAAGCTAATATATCTAACAAACTTTATCTAGAGATGTACGTAGGTTGGTTAGATAGCCTTGCCCGGCTCGAGAATTTCTACACCAGCCAGCTTCGGCAGTCAAGGCAATAAAAAAGGATAGACTTAGTGAAATACCAAAGGATCTATCCTTTTTTTGTGTGGAATTTTCAAAAAACCTATTGCATAAATATGCATTATAATGTATAATAATTAACAAATATACACAATAGCCCTTCACCTCCCCGCCTGGTAAGCTGGAAAAGGTGAAGGGTTGTGAAGAACCCCGTTCAGAGGGCCTTCATGTCCTTAATTATAACACAGCAGGCCTTCTGAAATCAATTTCAAAAAGCATCTTTTAAAAAGGAGAGGAGTAACATGTTAGCAAAGACCACATCGGATAAAGGTCTGCTGGAAGTGGAATTTTTACAGATTCCGGATTTAAAAGGGAAGGATGTGCTCACATTAAATGACCTTACAGCTTCACAGATTAAACACATAATAAGGGGAGCCCTCTATTTAAAAAACAAAAAATCCCGGGGGATAAAACCCCTTAAGGGCAAAGTTCTTGGCATGATTTTCAACAAACCTTCCACCAGAACAAGGGTATCCTTTGAAGTGGCCATGTGGCAGCTGGGAGGATACGGCATCTTTTTGAACACCAATGACTTGCAGATAAAACGAGGGGAACCCATTAAAGATACTGCCAGAGTGCTGTCGGGTTACGTGGATGGCATTGTGATCAGAACCCATGACCACAAAGAAGTGGAAGAACTGGCTCATTATGCAGAAGTCCCTGTAATCAACGGGTTGACAAACCTTGCCCATCCGTGTCAGATTCTGGCTGATTTGTTAACCATTTATGAGGTTAAAGGAAAGCTTGCCGGATTAAAACTGGCCTATGTAGGGGATGGAAACAATGTTGCCAACTCCCTCCTCTTGGGTTGTTCAAAGATGGGCATAAACATATGGGTTTCCTCCCCTAAAGGCCATGAAGTCGATGATGAAATCCTTTCCCTTGCTCAAAAGGCTGCCCTGGAAAATGAATCACAAGTTGTGGTTACCAATGATGCGGCAGAAGCCGTTAAGGGGGCAGATGTTGTATACACAGATGTATGGGTGAGCATGGGAGAGGAAGAGGAGAAAAAAGGAATCCTGGAGGTGTTCAAGGCTTACCAGGTGAACAGCCAGTTGTTGAAGCTGGCTGCCGATGATGTGGTTGTAATGCACTGCCTGCCTGCTCATAGAGGAGAGGAAATAACCGATGAGGTTATAGAGGGCAAAGGCTCCATAGTGTTCCAGCAGGCGGAAAACAGGCTTCATGCTCAAAAAGCCCTGCTGGCAATGGTGCTATAAAAAATTCAACAGGAGGTATTAAAAAATGAAAGTTGTGCTGGCTTATTCAGGGGGGCTGGATACATCGGTATGTATTAAGTGGCTGCAGGAGAGATACGATGCTGAAGTTATAACCCTTGCAGCAGATGTGGGTGAGGGGAAAGACCTGGAGTTTATAAAACAGAAGGCCCTCAAAATAGGAGCGATTAAATCATATGTTGTTGATGCAAAAAAGGATTTTGTGGAAAACTTCATCTGGCCTGCATTAAAGGCCAATGCGCTGTATGAGAAAAAATATCCTCTGACAGCTTCCCTGTCAAGGCCTTTGATTGCAAAGCTGCTGGTGGATGTAGCGGAAAAAGAAGGGGCCGATGCCGTTGCCCACGGCTGCACGGGGAAAGGGAATGATCAGGTCAGGTTTGATGTTTCCGTCACTGCCCTTAACCCCAAACTGAAGATTATTGCTCCTGTTCGGGAATGGCCCATGTCCAGAGAAGAAGAAATCGAGTATGCAAAGCAGCACGACATACCTGTTCCTGTAGGTAAAGAGAATCCTTTCAGCATAGATGAGAATTTATGGGGACGAAGCATTGAATGCGGTGTGCTGGAGGATCCGTGGAACGAACCGCCGGAAGAAGCGTATACCATGACGGTCTCACCACAGAAGGCTCCCGATACACCGGAATACATTGAAATCACTTTTGAAAAGGGAATACCTGTGGCTTTAAACGGCAAAGAGCTTGATGGAGCAGCCCTGATAGCTGAACTCAACAAAATAGCAGGCAAACACGGTGTGGGAAGAATAGACCAGATAGAAAACCGCCTTGTTGGTATCAAGTCAAGGGAAATATACGAGTGTCCCGGTGCCACGGTGCTGATAATGGCCCATCAGGATCTGGAAAGCCTAACCCTTACCAGGGAAACCCTGCACTTCAAAATGGGTATTGAGCACAAATATGCTGAACTGGTTTACAATGGCCTCTGGTATTCTCAACTGAAAGAAGCTCTGGATGCCTTTATTGATTCAACTCAGAAAAATGTCACAGGTACAGTGAAACTCAAACTCTTCAAAGGAACATGCAGTGTGGTAGGGAGAAAATCTGAGTATTCCCTGTATGATTACGGGCTTGCCACCTATGATGAAAACGACCAGTTTGATCATAAAAGTGCTGAAGGATTCATCAAACTATGGGGTTTACCTACGAAGGTATATGCCACAGTAAAGAAAGGGAGATCGAAATGAATATGAGAAAGCTCTGGAGCGGAAGGTTTGAAAAACCCTTACAGGAAAAGGTTCAAAAATTCACGGCCTCGAGTTCTTTTGATAAAAAGCTTTACAAAGAGGATATAAAGGGAAGCTGTGCCCATGTTAAAATGCTCAGCAAATGCAACATAATAACCAGGCTTGAGGCGGCTCATATAATAAGAGGGTTAAAAGAAATTGAGTATGAGATAGAAGAGGGGTTGTTCGATCCGGAGGCGTATGAAGACATACATTCAGCCATTGAAATAAGGCTGACTGAAAAAATCGGTCCCTTGGGAGGCAAGCTCCATACAGCCAGAAGCAGAAATGACCAGGTGGCCCTGGATGAACACCTGTATCTTAAAAAAGAAATACAGGAAATAATTGAGCTGATTACACTACTGCAGCAGGCTTTAAAAGCAAAGGGGGAGGAGCACGAAGACACCGTGATGCCCGGTTACACACACATGCAGAGGGCACAGCCTATCACATTGAAGAACCATTTAATGGCGTATTATTACAAGCTGGAAAGGGATAGGGAAAGATTCCAGGATTGCTATAAGAGAACTGATGTAATGCCCCTGGGTGCTGGTGCCCTGGCGGGGTCCTCCTTTCCCATAGATAAAGAGTTTACTGCCTCTCTTTTGGGTTTTGAAAAAGTGTATGAGAATACCCTGGATGCTGTGAGTGATAGGGATTACATTCTGGAATTCATGTCAGCAAGCAGCATCCTCATGGTGCATTTGAGCGGCTTGTGTGAAGAATTAATCCTGTGGTCCACGAAGGAGTTTGATTTTATTGAACTGGATGATTCTCACACTACAGGCAGCAGTATCATGCCCCAAAAGAAAAACCCCGATGTTGCCGAACTTATACGAGGAAAAACCGGCAGGGTTTTTGGGGCTCTTATGGCCATGCTTACAGTTGTGAAAGCTCTCCCCCTTGCATACAACAGAGATCTTCAGGAAGACAAGGAACAGCTGTTTGATGTTGTAGATACGGTAAAAGGTACCCTCGATGTGCTGCCAGATGTAATCAGCATGATGAAAGTAAAAACCCGGAACATGAAAAAGGCAACGGAGAAGGGTTTTCTGGATGCTACAGAGCTGGCAGATGAACTTGCTAAGAAAGGAATACCCTTTAGAAAAGCCCATGAAATAGTGGGCAGGATGGTATGCTACTGTATCAAGCAAAATAAGGAATTGAAAGACCTGACCAAGGATGAAATAAACTATTTTTTGGATAAAAGGATTGGATAGTGGGGTTGATTAGGGCATTGAGTTTTTAAAAAATTCAATGCATTTTTTATTTTTCAGAAGGAAAATAGAGGAAAAAAATCGAAGATAAATTAATATCAAAGTATGGGTTTTGGAGGAGAAAAATGAAGAGGGTTATTGCAGTATTGACGGCAATTTTTGTAAGCCTGCTGTGGAGCGGATCAGGGAAGGGCGAAAACCTGCCTGCAGTAGTAGTGGAAGCTCCCAATCGGGCTTCCCAGGATTTTGAAGTCAAAATAAGCATCGAGGGAGCTGAAGACCTTTATGGCTGGTCAGGGGAAGTGATGTGTGATGATGTGGGAATAAAAATCAAGAGCATTGTTGTTGAAAGCTTTCCCGATAATGGAGAGAATTTTCTTTTTATCAATGACCGGAAGAGCTATGCCAGGTTTGCCAGAATTAAAAAAGGTCGTGTTGCAGGCAGTGATGGTTCAGGACTCCTAGCTACCATCCTTTTTGAAGCCGTCGAAACTTCCACATTAAACCTGGATGAGGTGATCCAGATAAAACTTTCCAACAGCAATGGTGAAAACATATCATACTCCTTCACCGGGAGCCTTCAGGTTAAAGTGGATAAAGAGGGCCCTTTGATAAATCTCAACCCATTACCTGAATATGTAAACACAAAAACAATAACAGTATCTGGTAGTGTTAGTGAACACGATTTAGACTACATCAAAATCAATGATGTTTGTGCTGCAGTGGAAGGGAGCAGTTTTGCCGCTGCATTGACTCTGGAAGAGGAGGACAACCCGCTCATCATAGAAGGAAAGGATAAAGCCGGTAACACCGCTGTAGTTTACAAAAACATAGTGTTTGATGAGACTTTGCCGGTGGTTTATTTTGATGTGCTGAATGAAATATATACATATTCCCCGAGTTACATAATAAAGGGCAGGGTTGAAGACAATCATGAAGTAGCTGCTTTTAGAATAAATGGTGAAGCGGTGGAAATTGATGAAAATGGCAGCTTTGAGTATGAAGTCCTTCGTAAATCATACGGACCCAGCCAAATCAGTGTGGAAGCTGAGGATAAGGCAGGTAATTTCAGTGAAGAATACCTTGTAATTACATTCTTAAAAAAGAGTTCTGATACCGAGAGATTTAATACAGGGATAAATACAGCAATGATGAAGATTAAAGCTGAAAGAGAGAAGAGAGCACCAGAGTTTTTGGATTTACAGGGTCACTGGGCACAAAAAGCTGTTAACCGGTTGTATGAGCGGGGGATTATTAAGGGATACCCTGATGGAACATTCAGGCCTGGTGAGGTCTGTTTGAGGGGAGAGTTTCTGACAGCTTTGATGAGAATTTTAAAGGTTTCCCCTGTTTCGGATGAAAACTATTCCCTTGAAGGCGTCCCCCTGTGGGGCAGGCTTCCCATAATCGCGGCCCTGGAGAAGGGAATTTTGAAAGGTTTTAAAAATGGAAGTGTCGGCTTTTTTGAACCCCTGAACCGCAATCAGATGGCGGTTTTCCTCTATAGAGCTCTGGGTTTGCATAAAGCCGGTGTGGTCTATTCTACGATAGGGGATTACCAGGAGGTACCGGCCTGGGCAAAGGAGTCTGTGGCTGCGTTGTTTTCCTGCGGAATTTTAAGGAGTTTTGAAGATGGAAGTCTTAAAGGGAATACCGCGGCTACCCGGGGTCAGATGGCCGTTATCCTTAATAGAGTAATGGATTATATTGACCTTCCACAGGATATTTCAAGGGTAAAGGAACTTCCCCGTATCCAGAGTCAAAAGGTGATTACTGTAATCCAGCCTCAGGAAACCTTTATAATAACCTCATCACAGACATTGCATTTTGAGGGTTTTGTTGAACAGGGGTATACCCTGGAGTTCGAGGGTGGAGAGGTTGACCTGGATGATGAGGGAAACTTTTCTTTTGATTATGAACTGGATTGGGGCTGGAACAATTTAACTTTCAGGGCATCGAATGGAGATTCTGAAAGCTTTACTGTTTATTGTGATAACACCCCTCCTATTATAGACTTATTGAATACGATCCCTGCAGATGGCAGCCTTGTCACTTCATGGGATGGAACCTATCCCATCAAAGTTAAAGCCTTGGATTTTCAAACGGCCATCGATAAGAACTCCCTGCTGTTGACGGTTTCTGGTATTAACAAAATGCGGGTTATACAGTACAGTGAAAATGAGCTGGGATATAAACAGGTAACCGTGGGGATACATACAGTAGATCTGGAAAGGCTGGAAGATGGCCGGCATTTTATACATGCAGAATTCATAGATGCAGCAGGCAACAAGAGGGTTTATGAATCAAGCTTTATCCTGGACACACAAAAACCCGAAATCAACATCCTGCATCCAGTTGGCCATAAAACCAGTTGGCCGGTAACGGTAGGAGCATACGTGTATAATGTAACCTTAAAAGAGTGCTCTCTGTCCTTTTCCCCTTCAGGCGAGGAAGAGGGGCTGTGGGTTGATACCATTGATGAGTTTACTGGTAGTGAAGGGACTATAATGGAGATGGTATCATCGATATCCATGATATGGTTATTAGTTCCAGAAACATGCAGTAGTCAAAAAATTTATAATAAATAATAAAGGATATTTTATTATTTATAAAGAAGTATATATTGAATCAATCAGCATACTGACAAAAAGTTAGATGGTGGGAAAATGAAGAAAAAAGTCTGTGTTTTAATGTTAGTATTGCTCCATTTTTTATGGGTTGTTTCTGCTGATGCTCATGATTTTACGGATGCAAACAACCACTGGGCGACAAAGGAAATCCAGCAGATGGCAATGAAGGGAATAATAGATGGATTCCCGGATGGCAGCTTTAAACCCGACAGTCCTGTGACAAGGTCACAGCTTGTTAAGATGGTTGTTTGTGCCCTCGGTTATAAAGAGGATGCCCTTACTTTAAAGTATGTGAAATCGCCTTTTAAGGATGTCGATAAAAAGCACTGGGCAAATGGATACATTAATGCAGCGTGGGAACTGGGGATTGTGAAAGGAGATGGCAGGGGAAACTTCAACCCTGATAGAGAAATAAATCGTGTGGAAATAACTGCTGTTTTGATTCGAGCAATGGGAGTTAAAAATGTGCCAGTAACCATTAACAATGTTTCATTAAACTTTAAGGATGCTGCTGCTATACCGCAGTGGGCATTGGGTTATGTCAAACTTGCTACTGAAAAAGGGCTGATTAAAGGGTTACCCGATAACACCTTTTCACCCTTTAGTTTTACGAAAAGAAGTGAAAGCGTCATGATGATCCAGAGAATGCTGGAGCACATGGGGCTTTTGTATGATTTTTGCGGCACTGTAGAAAGTATCGAGCATGACACCAGGACCATTACCGTTAATGTTTCCGACACTTTGATACCATTACAACTAGGGGAATTTCCCAATGTTTACAAAAACAGCAAACCCGCTGGCCTTTCGGAATTGAAGGCAGGATATGAAACAAAAATAATAATAGATAGACACAAAAAGACTGTGGAGTTCATTGAGGTTTTTATTGAGAGATTTCAGGGTGTAATAGAAAAGATTGACTACAGCAGTTATACTGTAACCTTTGAGGTAGATGGGCAGTTTAAAACTTATCATATAAGGCCTGAAGCCAGAATCCTTGTAAATGGTGAAGACTCTTCATTGGAGAATTTGAAAGTGGGGGATAAAGCCAACATTGCATTGAATTCCTTTATGGGAGGTATCAGAATTCTTGAGGTTGTTCGGAAGGATGCTCAGCAGTAATAGTGAACTTAAAATAAAACTAAAAAAAGTTGTTATACTTAAACTTGTATTGATGCTTTGCTTGAATACCGTTATACTTGCTGCAGAAGACTTAGGCCTAAGCCTTTTTATTACAAAGAGTGAAATTGGAATAAACAGGTTTGTTGAAGAATCGGGGGTAGATGGCAGGGGGATAACTGTTGCAGTAATTGATACTGGAGTGGATCCTGCTCACCCTGACCTGATGCAAACAACAGATGGCCATCAAAAAATCATCGACTGGGTTGATTTCACCAATGAGGGTTTAGTCCAGACACCATACAGGGCTGTAGAAATCAATGATGAGATCATTACACCCAATGGGAACATCAGGATAGGCAGGATAAATTCCAGGAGCGGTGTTTTCCATTATGGTTTTTTCAGGGAAGATCAAATAGAGGAAAAGGGATTTATGGGTCAGGATGTGAACCGGGATGGTGACAGCGAGGATAGTTTTTTTGTGTTGGTTGTTGATAGTAAAATTGCCGGGTTTTATGATACGGTTTGGGTTGATACTGATGGTGATAATGACCTTACTGATGAAAAACCATTAAAGGTGTTTTCAAAAAATTACGATTGGGCTTTTTTTGGTAAAAAGGGCAGTAAACTCTTAAGCCCGGATCATTCCTCTTTTGTGGTTACGGAAATAGACCTCCGGGGGGGTTATGTCAAACTGGGTTTTGATGGAAATGGCCATGGCACCCATGTTGCCGGGATTTTAGGAGGAAATGGGAAAATAAAGGGTATTGCACCGGGAGTAAGAATAATGGCCCTCAAAGCACTGGGGTCTTCAGGGGATGGTTCATGGGAGGATATATCGAAAGCAATGAAATATGCAGCAGCAAATGGAGCAGACATAGTAAGCATCAGTATTGGCACTACTTTTTCTAGTAAGGACGGAACAAATTCTCACATTCAGCTTATGAATTATCTGAGCACAAAGTACAATACCCTTTTTGTGATTGCTGCAGGAAACGATGGTCCGGGCCTGGGTTCCACCACTGTGTATGGAGATGTTTCCAGGGCGGTAGTTGTTGGTGCATACATATCACCTCGAATTTGGAAGCTGAACTACAATTATGATGTTCCCTATGATGGTTTGTGGTACTTCAGCGGAATGGGGCCCAAAAAGGATGGGGGTATTGCTCCGGATGTTGTTGCTCCAGGTAGTGTGGTTTCAACGGTAAATATATGGGACAGCGGCGGATATTATCTTTTGGATGGAACAAGCATGGCAGTGCCACATGTTGTGGGATTGGCTGCCCTTCTCATAGAAAGGGCTAAAAAAGAGGGAATTGATTATGGGCCTGAAAAGATAAAAAAAGCCATAACAATGGGAGCGAGGCCACTAGATGGGTTTCAGTTTTTCGAGCGGGGATTCGGGCTTGTTGATATCAACAAAGCATGGTATCATCTCCAGAGAATAAAGGATATACCCAGAATATCTATAAAAACATACACGCCCGGCGTTTCTGCGGCAAAAGGAATTTATTTAAGAGGGGATAAACCGGGAAGATTGATGGTATCTGTAATAAATACCGATTCGGAAAAAGCCATAACTTTAAAGCTTTCTTCCGATGTCAAATGGATTAAGCCTGATAGGGAAAAAATTATTTTACCCAGGGGCAAAGAGCGAAAATTTTATGTGGATTTTAATGTTCCTCAATCTCCAGGGGTTTACTGTGGTTTTGTTTATGGAGATGATGCATACAACTATGGCAAAGAAGTTGTTATACCGGTAACAGTAGTTCAACCATACACTTTTACTGATGAGAACAGTTATAAGGTTGATATAAGCGATTCTGTCAGAGTTGGCAGGTGGAAGAGATACTATTTTAACATTGATTCATCGGTAAGTGAACTGAATTTCAGCCTGTCTGTTCAAAAAGCTACTTCAGGTGTTTTAAACGGAAGGGTAAGGATGCATGTTATTAATCCCATGGGTAAAGAGGTTGTGATGAGCGATTATGCAGGAGTGGATTTTGTTCAATCCCGGGAGAGGATTGAAAGCAGGATTACACAACCGATGCCGGGAGTATGGGAGGTAGTGGTCTACTGCGATCCTCAGCTATCAGAATATGGTATGATGGAAAGCCGTTTCAGGCTGTCATCCTCCATAAAAGGGATTGTTTGGGAGAAACCCAGGGTTTTTCTATCCTTCAGCAAGGCTGAACCCGTATCAATGGTGTCTGAAAGCATCAATGTGAAAAATTATTTTAAGAATTTCACAGGCAAAGTTGTGGGATTGGGAGTTGTTGAGGAGTCCCACGGCAAAGTGGAAAGGATCATTGAAATACAAAACCAGGATATAAAAACGGGCCCCCTTATTGAAGTATCTAGAGATGCCTTTTTGCTGAAACTTAAAATAGATGATACAGGTACCAACAAATCTGATATCGATCTTTATCTGTATTATTACAATGAGGAGAAACAGGAATGGGAACAAGCAGGAGTTTCTTCAACTTTTGATGAATCAAGGGAGAGTATAGAAATTTTACATCCCAAACCGGGCAAATACGTAGCCTACATTGATGGATACAGCATCCCGGTCGGGAAAACCCGGGTTAAGTATGAACACCAGGTTTTTAATGACAGCGGTAAGATTGTTGTAATGGATGATTTTAAGCAGCACCATGTAGGGGAAACTTGGGAGGTACCCCTTTACATTGCTGTACCCAAAGACAAAGGCAGCTATATAGGATACCTGATGATGATCGATGAAAAAGGTGATGTTCTTTCCACAATCCCCATAGACATAAAAATACAGCAAAAAGAACTCTTAGTAACAGCATCACTTTTGAATACAGGTGATACAGTCGTGTTTAGATTTTATGATGGTGTCTCATTGCAACCGGTTGATAATCTGCCTGTAAAGATTAATCATGTGCTGTTTAAAACAGAGGATGGAGCGGTAACACTGCCCCTTAATGACAGCGGCAGGAATGCAGTAGAAGTCTTGATAGACCATGAACAGTATTCTATGTATAAAAAATTCTACTTTTTTTAGAAGGTGAAAATGGCTATGCCTTTTAGTCAGCAACTTTTTTAGCTTCCTCGCTATCTTGTATGGGTTTATATCTACCAAACGAAGAACAGGAAAACATATCATATAACTTTACCGCAATTTATGTTATCAGGGGGGTACCTGAATGGACCCAATGAAAAAACAAAACAAGGAAAACAAGATACTGGTTGTGGATGACCAGAGAGGAATTAGGACCCTTTTGTTTGAGGTTTTTAAAAACACTCAGTATAAGGTTTTTTTGGCAAAGGATCATCAAGAGGCAATGCAGGTAGCCTCAAAAGAGAAACCCGACCTGGCTATAATTGATATCAGACTTTCTAGTGAAAACGGTATAGCGACATTTAAGAATCTTAAAAAAAAGTTTCCTGACCTCAAAGCCATCATGATGACGGCTTATGGTGAAGAAGATGTTGTGGAAGGGATGGGGAAAAATGAGGCATACAATTTTATTTTCAAGCCTTTTGATATCCTTGAGCTGAAAGCCATGGTTGAAAAAATTTTTGACAACAGGTGAGATGATGTATGTTCAAGGGCGAAGGCATCCGTGTAAAGAAAGACAACCTGAATAAAGAAGAAGATAGAATGTTTTGCCACAAAATTGTGCTTGATGTTCAGTCGGAAACGGGAGAGATTGAACAGACGAATGAGTATTATATTGAAGGATTCTTCCACCAAAACCAAAAGGGAATTACCATCAATTTTGTGTTTATTGATAATCTAACGGAAATAAATCATTTTAAAGAGAAATTCACTCTGGCCAAAAAACAGATATCTATTTTAAGTGAACTGGCTGTTCAGGCTGTACATGAAATCAGAAATCCCCTTTCTTCAATAAAGGGGTTTGCCCAGCTCATCCAGGAAAGTTTAGATGATGAAGACGATAGGAAGGAATATATAAACATAATAGTGAAAGAAATTGAAAGGCTGAACAAGCTTGTAAAAGAAGTGTTCAATCTGACCCGGGTAAAAGAAATAAAAGAGTCGTGTGAGGATATTCATAAAATCATCGAAGATATAGTTCCGCTATGTAACATGTACTCTAAAATGAGCAAAAAACAGGCAAAGATAAAGATAATAAAGAAATTTTGTTCCGATTTTCCCCTTATACCGGTGGATAAAGAACAGATGAAACAGGTGTTTTTAAATTTGATAAATAATGCTATTGAAGCGATGGAAAACAAAGGTGAGATTGTTATAACTACCGAAAAGGCTGGAGATTGCGGCATAATAAAGATTGAGGATACCGGATGTGGTATCGATGAAAAGGATTTATCAAAGGTATTTACTCCTTTTTATACTACGAAGGAAGAGGGGACAGGTCTTGGGCTGTGTATTGTAAAAAGAATAATTGAGAACCATAACGGCTCAATACATGTGGAAAGCACAAAGGGTAAAGGCAGCGTTTTCACAATTAGATTGCCTGTAAGATAATGTTTTTTTAAATGCTTTTGTTTTTTCAAGAGGATATTTGAAAAAAATATAGAATTATGAAGTATGAAGTAAGTTATAAGAAAAACTGGAGGATCAGTAAAATGATCTACAAAACAAATATAACCTTTGCTTTCAGGGGACATGCATGGGGGTTTTATGACATTAACAATATTAACCTCTTTCAGCTCCGTTCACCGAGGCCTTTTAAAGTTCCATGGAGAGGCAGGAAAGCGATTTTCTTAAAAATTAAAAGGGATAAAAACTTTATGATAAAATTGCCGTGCAGCAAATGTAACACATATCACACCTTCAGGATAGACCACCATGAACTGTTAAGCAGCAAAACCAAGGTTCTTGAATGCCCTGTAACAGGATTCAAACTGTGTTTTTTTGGTGAGAGAGACAAAGTGCTGTGTATTGCCAAAAACCATTCTGAGGAATTCTGCCTGGCCAGCAGGGAAAAGGATAACGGTTTTTTTGTGAACCCACAGGTTATGTATGGAGCAGCAAAGAAGGTGTATTCTATCCTGTACGATTCGGGGATTGAGTGTGAATGTGGCAGCAACTTGATTGATTTGCACCTCTACACAGACCGAATAGAGCTGATATGCAGTCACTGCAGAGGTGTCAACATCATCTATGCAGAGAACAAAAATGACCTTAAGGTAATTGAAAGTGTAACAAAGATATCATTAAAGGAAAAAGGTTTTCGCTGTCTGGATGCATTGTACAGTAAAGGTTCTTAACCCCCTTTTACTGTTATAAAAAGTAAAAGGGGATTTTTAATGAAAATGGTTCTTTTCCATTTTAGGTGTTAAGAATTGACAGGATGTTTCAACAACAGCGAATGTAGTTCACGTCCGGGATTTCAATGGGCATGGGAAAGGGGAGCCCGTTTTTTCGATGACCGCGGCACAGGTTTTCGGGAAAGCGGAGCAGAGTGATTTAATAAATTGCAGACTGACAGCCAAATATATGTAAACGCCTTTGCCCAGCTGGCTTGTATCTACACCGGGCAATGAGGCAGTCAAGGCCGCCGTAAGGCCCCCTAGGGGTTGCCTTAGCTGCCGAAGCTGGCCGGTGTTTCAGCCTTTGCAAAACTGACGTGGTAAGACAGGCAGGTGGTAGACCGGATACCATTGGCAAAGATATTGTAATGAGGGTATGGAAATGGAACAGAATACAAAAAATAAATAATTGAGGGAGGAATTAAGACCTGCTTTGTTGAAAATTTATTTTGAATCTGTTGGAGGGGGTAGATAAAATGAGTCTTGTAACTGTTAAAGAAATACTGGAAGATGCAAAATCAAGAGGGTATGCAGTAGGAGCTTTTAATACCAACAACATGGAAATTGTTCAGGCTATTGTGGAATCCGCTGAAGAAGAAAGAGCTCCTGTTATTTTACAGGCAAGCCAGGGAGCTTTAAAGTATGCTGGTATTCATTATATTGTAGGAATGATAAATGCGGCAGTAAAAACCACTACCATACCCATTGCTTTGCACCTGGACCATGGTACAGATTTTGAACAAATTATGATGTGTATCAGGAATGGCTTCACTTCGGTGATGATAGATGGTTCCAAGCATCCTTTGGAAGAAAACATAAAAATTACAAAAAAGGTCGTTGAAATTGCTCATGCTGTCGGTGTTTCCGTTGAAGCGGAGCTTGGCAGGATTGGCGGTACAGAGGACGATGTGAGCGTTTCTGAAAGGGAGGCTTTTATGACTGTGCCTGAAGAAGCCAAGCGATTTGTGGAGGAGACGGGAGTGGATTCCCTGGCAGTAGCTATAGGAACAGCCCATGGTCCTTATAAGGGGGAACCGGAGCTTGATTTTAACAGGCTGGAAAGAATCAATAATCTGGTGGATATTCCCCTTGTGCTGCACGGAGCATCTGGGGTTCCAGATGAAAGCATAAAAAAGGCTGTTGAAAGGGGTATATGCAAGATCAACATAGATACAGATATTCGCCAGGCATTTACCAGGGGCGTTCACGAGGTTGTGAAGGAAAGCCCTGAAGAGTATGATCCCAGAAAAATCCTTGGACCGGCCAAGGAAGAGATGAAAAAGATCATCAAGGAAAAAATCAGGTTATTCGGCTGTGCTGGCAAAGCATAATTTAAGGGGGGATAAGCTTGCTGATTTTCGCTGATACTGCAAACATAGAAGAAATCAAAGAATTGAATAAGTGGGGGGTTATTGCAGGGGTTACTACCAACCCCACTCTGGTAGCTAAAGAAGAAGGCGGTTTTCATTCAATGATCAAGGAAATTTGTTCAATTGTATCTGGCCCTGTGAGTGCAGAAGTTCTCAGCCTAAAAGCTGAAGAAATGGTGGAAGAAGCCAGAACCCTGGCAGCCCTGGCTGAAAACGTCGTAATAAAGATACCGTTGATTCCTGAAGGTCTCAAAGCCATTCACGCCCTTGCTTCAGAGGGTATAAAGACCAATGCGACCCTGGTGTTTTCTGCAAATCAGGCCCTCCTTGCTGCCCGGGCTGGAGCGGCTTATGTAAGCCCTTTTGTGGGACGTATGGATGATATCGGAAACCCTGGTATGGAGATTGTAAAAGACATAGTGGGAATTTTCAGGTTGCACAACATCAATACCCGTGTTATTGCTGCGAGTATCAGGCATCCCATGCATGTAATGGAAGCAGCAAAAATGGGAGCGGATATCGCCACTGTTCCCTATGGAGTCATTACAAAAATGATTAAACACCCTATGACAGATCTTGGTATTGAAAGATTTTTAGAAGACTGGAAGAAAGTGAGGAAACTCGGTTGATTCAGGCCGGAGCATACTGCTGGGGGTGATAAAACTGGAAAGGGAACTGACTTTGGAGTTTGTAAGGGTTACAGAGGCAGCTGCCCTTGCTGCAGGCAGGTTCATGGGTAGAGGTGATAAGAATGGAGCTGATCAGGCAGCGGTCAACGGAATGAGATGCCTTTTTGATACTATCAATATCAATGGAGTTGTGGTAATAGGTGAAGGAGAAATGGATGAAGCCCCCATGCTTTATATTGGTGAGAAACTGGGGATGGCTGAAGATGGGGCACCTGAAGTTGATGTAGCAGTAGACCCTCTTGAAGGTACAAACCTTGTGGCTAAAGGTTTGCCCAATTCTATAGCGGTTGTTGCTATTGCCCCTAGGGGATGTTTGCTGCATGCTCCTGATATATACATGGAGAAGATAGCTGTCGGTCCAAAGGCAGCTGGAAAAATAGATTTAAATGCTCCTGTTGTACAAAATTTGAAAGCGGTTGCTGAAGCACTGGACAAAAAAATTGAGGACCTCACTGTTGTGATTCTAGACAGGCCGAGGCATGAAAAAATCATTAAACAAATTCGTGAAGCAGGAGCCAGGATTAAGCTGATCAGTGATGGGGATGTGGCACCTGCTATAGCAACGGGTTTCGAGAATACAGGAATAGATATGTTGATGGGAATCGGAGGAGCTCCCGAGGGGGTTCTGGCAGCCGCTGGCCTCAAATGCCTGGGAGGTGAAATGCAGGCACGATTGAAACCCCAGAACCAGCAGGAAAAAGAAAGATGCTGCAGCATGGGGGTTACAGACCCGGAGAAGGTGCTTACAATGGATGATCTGGTTAAAAGTGATGATGTGTATTTTTCAGCGACGGGAATCACTGACGGGGATTTGTTGAAGGGTGTCAGATATTTCTCTAAAAGTGCCCAGACCCATTCCCTTGTAATGAGGGCCAGGACAGGAACAATCAGGTTTATTAAGGCCATTCACAGGCTTGATAAAAAACCCAGGTATGCGGTGGGGGAATTAATAAAAGGTGAGAGTTGATACATGAGGTGTTCATCTTCAGGTAGTAAAGCGATATCGAGCCCGTCAAGGAAGCTGCTTACTTTATCAAAAGGCACTGGGATGGAATTATCCGGTATATTATCACCAGAATAAACAACGGGATACTCGAAGGTATCAACAGTCTTATTCAGGCCACCA
>ENA-OSAE01000283-OSAE01000283.1-marine-sediment-metagenome-genome-assembly--contig:-NODE-283-length-28270-cov-48.034131_pt1 | contig 28270 bp, 28 predicted proteins | sample MGYA00237870_ERZ529317 | MGnify/ENA primary metagenome ERZ529317 (study PRJEB26369, sample SAMN03142812) | marine sediment metagenome | biome: marine; feature: borehole; material: sediment... | reverse complement strand
CAGTCAAGGCCGCCGTAAGGCGCCCCTAAGGGTTGCCTTGACTGCCGAAGCTGGTTGGTGTAAAATTTCTCAAGCTGGGCAAGGCTATCTAAACTACCCACGTATCTCTCCAGATAAAATTTGTTAGATATATTAGCTTAACTCTTAACCAACTGTTTTGGAGAAGAACCATAAATATCATTGTCTCAAATCCTTAAAGAACTTTAAACATTAACCTCTATCAAGCTCACAACCTCTGAAGCTTACAAATTAACAAAAAATTAACAAAAAATCCTTGACACTTTTTTAATATGATGCTAGAATACATATTAAAATTGGATTAATCCAATCTTAAAAATTTCTCCTTTTAAAAAAGCAATATTTAAATAAACTAAAAGGAAGTGTAGCTAGGGTTCCGCCCTTTAAAAAAACATAAAGGGGTCTGTGACCGAGCGCTACAGCCGAAACTGTTTCGGTACACCGCTGGAATAAAAGTCCCAGGCGGCAGGTTCCTTTTTAACACAAAGGATACTTACCGCCTGGGATTTATTTTTAAACTTCAAAAATCAATATCCAAAAAGCCTCATCTCTTTCGAGGTGAGGTAGAGGCGCGACTTTTAATGAGTAAGTTCAGGGAGATGGGGAAATTGATGAACTGAATTGAAAGGTAAAGTCGCCGAAGCATAAGTGGATTTTTCCCTAAAACTTATGCTGGGTCTATATCCGAAAAGGTATGGAACTGTCAATCAAGACTTTCCCTGGGTCTTGATTGGAGCGCTATCTCACTTTCAGGGTAGAGAGGAGGTATTTGTTACCGCTGGTTAACAAATATCTGTTAACCTATTATTTTAGCTTTTATGCATAATTATGCATAATATTGTATACTTATTCTTAAGGGAGGTATTATCAATGCTTAAAAGAGAAGGTCAAATAAGAATTCCATCTGGCTGTGCCATAAGCGGGGTTATGGACAAAAAAGGCCGCCCCTTTTCTGGAGCAACAATAATCAATTCTATTTCGGTAATGCGCGAACGTTCCAATGGCCTGGGAGGAGGATTCGCCGCCTATGGAATTTATCCCGAATTCAAAGACACCACAGCTTTTCATGTGTTTTTTGATGATAAAATAGCCCAGGGAGAATTAGAAAACCAATTAAAAAAATACTTCAAGGTTATATACAAGGAAGCAATCCCTATCCGCAGGGTTCCTTCAATCAAAAACGTTCCTATCATCATGAGGTATTTTGTAACACCAAAAATAGAAAAAATTTACCAGACCAATCTGAGCGAAGAAGATTACATCATTAAATTTGTCTTCAATGTAAACACCCACATTGAAGGTGCTTTCATCGTTTCCAGCGGAAAAAACATGGGAGTGTTTAAAGCTGTAGGTTACCCGGAAGATGTAGGGGAATTCTACAAACTTGAAACCTATTACGGGCACATATGGTCTGCCCATGGTCGGTTTCCAACAAACACACCAGGCTGGTGGGGTGGTGCCCATCCTTTTAACCTGTTAAACTGGTCCGTTATCCATAATGGTGAGCTATCATCCTATGGAAGCAACCGGGAATACCTTAAACAACACGGCTATCAGTGCAACCTTCAGACTGATACAGAGGTTGTGGTATATCTCTTTGATTTGCTGTATAGAAAATGCAATCTGCCTTTAGACATTGTGTGTAAAGTCCTTGCTCCACCCTTATGGGATGAAATAAACCGAATGCCAAAAAACAAACAGCAGCTATACAAATCCCTGAGAGCGATATTCGGTCAGGCCTTATTAAACGGCCCATTCTCCATCATCATCTCTACCAATGAAGGGTTAATAGCCCTAAATGACAGGATTAAGCTGAGGCCCCTTGTAGCTGCAGAAAAAGGAGATATGCTGTTTATTGCCAGTGAAGAATCAGCAATAAGGGCTGTCTGTTATCAGCCCGACAAAGTATGGCATCCCCGGGGAGGTGAACCAGTAATTGGACTGGTAGAAACCTCCATACGATCCAACATAAATCTAAAGGAGGCATCCTCATGAATTTAAATTACACAACACCGGAATTCATTATACTGAGAGATCTCCAAAAATGCAACAACTGTGGTCTGTGTGTGAAAAACTGTTCATTCGAGGCTCACTATTACAGCAAACACCAGAGAGTTGAGTCAAATAGTGCCAAATGCGTCAACTGTCATTACTGTGTTGCAACATGCCCCAAAAAGGCTTTAGCCATCAAAAAGCACCCTTTAGAATTCCGACACAACAGCTACTGGACAGAGTCAGCCATCAAAGATATATATAAACAAGCCTCAACAGGAGGTATTCTTCTCACGGGAATGGGGACAGACAGGGAATATCCCATTTACTGGGACAAAATTCTCCTGAACGCCAGTCAGGTTACAAACCCATCTATCGATCCTTTAAGAGAACCCATGGAACTCAGGACCTTTTTGGGTACAAAACCCGGCAAGCTTGAGCTGGATAAAACAAACAACCTCTCTGAGCTCATGCCGCCTCAGCTCGAACTGCAGATTCCTGTTGTTTTTGCAGGGATGTCTTTCGGTTCCATTAGCTACAACGCCTTTAAAGCCCTGGCAATAGCGGCTCATAAAGCCGGAATATACTTCAATACCGGCGAGGGGGGACTCCACAAAGATTTTTATGAATTCGCCAGTCACGCCATAGTGCAGGTGGCATCAGGTCGATTTGGGGTTAATCAGGAATACCTGGAAAATTCCGCTGCCGTTGAAATCAAGATCGGCCAAGGAGCGAAACCGGGTATAGGTGGCCATCTCCCGGGCAAAAAGGTGGGAGAAGAAGTATCAAAAACTAGAATGATTCCTCTGGGATCTGATGCAATCTCCCCTGCACCTCACCATGATATCTACTCAATAGAGGATCTGCGGCAGTTGATCTTCGCAATTAAAGAAGCAACAGAATACAAAAAACCAGTGCTAGTAAAAATTGCAGCGGTACACAATGTGGCAGCAATAGCCTCAGGCATAGTCAGAGCTGGAGCCGATATCATCGTAATCGATGGTTTCCGCGCAGGAACCGGGGCAGCTCCCACCCGTATCCGCGATAATGTGGGTATACCCATCGAGCTTGCCATTGCCTCTGTAGATGAGAGGTTAAAAGAAGAAGGTATAAGAAAGCACGTTTCTATCATAGCTTCGGGGGGTATCAGAAACAGCAGTGATGTTGTTAAAGCCATAGCCCTTGGAGCGGATGCCGTTGCCATTGCCACAGCCGCTTTGATTGCCATGGGCTGTCACATGTGTCAAAAATGTTATACGGGCAAATGTAACTGGGGCATCACAACACAGGACCCGGAATTAACCAAACGTCTGGACCCCGATAAAGCATCCCAGAGATTGTTGAATCTTTTAAGAGCCTGGTCCCTTGAAATAAAGGAAATGCTGGGAGGAATGGGGATCAATGCCATCGAAAGCTTAAAAGGAAACAGGCTTATGCTGCGGGGTGTTGGTCTTAATGAAACAGAACTCAAGATCCTGGGAATATCCCATGCGGGTCAGTAATCAGGAAGGAGGGCAAAGCTTATGAAAACTATAGAAGCCAGGGGAATGCATTACAGGGAACTCAACAACCTGATAAGGAAATATTATCAAAACGGCATAAAGAAGTTTCTGCTGAAAGGTGTCAACGGCCAAAGGTATATAGGAAGCGGCATAAAGGGGTCTCCCCATTTAACAATTGAAGGCACTCCGGGCAATGACCTTGCGGCTTTTTCCAGCGGGATCAGTATAGCCATCAAGGGCAATGCCCAGGACGCCGTCGGTAACACAATGAACGATGGGAAAATTGTGATTCATGGTCATGCAGGAGATGCTGTAGGTCATTCAATGCGGGGAGGCAGAATATACATAAAATCATACGCAGGTTATCGTGTAGGTATTCACATGAAGGAGTATCAAGACCAGATACCTGTAATCATCATAGGAGGAAAGGCCGGAGATTTTCTCGGAGAATACATGGCGGGAGGCGTTATCATTCTCCTGGGGCTGGATGTGGAAAAAGACGAAGAACTGCTGGGAAGCTACTGTGGTACAGGTATGCACGGCGGGGTAATGTATATACGGGGAAACATCCCCTCTTGCAAACTGGCAAAAGAAGTAAAAACTGCTTCCACTACCGAAGAAGATCTGGATTTTCTTAAAGACTGCCTATCTGATTACTGCAGCATTATGAATCTGGATTTGAATAAGGTTATGGCCAAACCTTTTACAAAACTTTACCCCTACAACAAAAGGCCATATGGTAAACTGTACGCGTATTAAAGCACGGGCAACCCTGCTCCCAAATAAACCCTTCAGTTTTTTGTATGATATCCCGGCCAGGTCCTCCCCCCTTTCATCAAAGGGGGCGGATTGGTTTATTTAAAGGGCAAATGGAATCTTAACAGAGGCTTTGAAAGCAGCCAGGTGACTGCAGCAACACTCCCCAGCTGTTTAAGGGTGTCAACCAGCACCGTGTAAACAGTGTGGGCAAAAAAATCCTGTGGGAACATCTTTAACAGGTTATCCCTTTCGGGATTCAGCATCCACAAATCATTATCAAAACACACCTGGTGAAACTCAACAAACCAGAAAACAAAGTTCGTGTTAACAACAAAACCCAGCCCTACAAGCAACAAAAACACAGACAGGGAAGAATAGAACAAACCTCTAATTATATATTTGCCTTTTTTCATAAAAAATAAAATCACAAGTATGGCTACAAAAACAACAAGAGCTCCATTCTTTATGGCAAACCCCGCTTCGAAGAGCTCCCTAACATCCAGCATGTGCAGGAGTTCTCTTTCATTGAAAAATGGTTGAAGCTTTCCATCGATACTCACCAGTGTCTGCAGGGTTTTCCTGTCACCTCTCAAATAATCCATAAGGTTTTGAGTAACTATGTGCAAATCTCCCGGTGTAATATTTACGGTTTCGTATACTCCTTCGTCTGTATAGTGTTGTGCATAATAAGCTTCATCGAATACCAGCTTTTCCAGGTTGGTCAATGGAAGTAGAATCAGCTGGCATACAGCCAGCACCACTGTTATCACAACAAATAACCCCTTGTGTTTCAAAAAAATCCCTCCGGGTTATAATATTTTTGACATTTTAGAATTATAAATGTCCATAAAATAACATCTAATCCACAGAATCCACAGAGTTATCCACAGAAAAATTTGTAATACAACCCTTTGTGCTTTATTTATCCACAGTTATTCACAGATGGTTTTCCACATCGTCAACAAAAATCTGTTCGGTAAAAATTTCATCAGTGTTTTATAGCACTACAACGCAAAACAATATATAAAAATATTTCAACCCTCCAAGAGCCCAAATTAAACAATAAACTTTCGCCGCATAGCTTGTAGTGTCTTTTTATGGGATGGATAGGCGCCTTGATTTTTTTAACCGATAATTAACGATACCAACAGCTTTGTTGGCTGCTAATCTGCCATGACTTAAAGCAGCAATGGTAAGTGTCTAGCCCGGGGCGGAGTTAAAGCGGGAAAGCCATAATCGTTCATAACCCAATTTGGTAATATCATGGTAGAACCGATTCAGGTCTCCGAAACTCATCATCTAAATCTTACCATATTTTCTTAAAATTGTATGGGAACGGATTTATTGCGTTGTAGTGATAGGGAATTCAGTAGAAGTTCGTGTTTACAGCGAAAGCCTTGCATGAGCATTCAGAGTAAGGTCTGCAATATCTCCCTTTTTGTAGCGGTAAAAAGCTGCAGAAGCTATCATGGCCGCATTGTCCGTGCAGAGGTGGATGCCGGGGTAGAGGATCTTTACACCTTCTTCTTCGCCCCTTTCCACAAGCTTCTGGCGCAGTCTGCTGTTAGCAGCAACACCACCTGCAAGGGTCAGAACATTCACTTTTTTGTATTTAACTGCCTGAAAAGTTTTATCTACCAGCACATCAACGATTGCCTCCTGGTATCCTGCAGTCACATCTTCAACTACTATTTCCTGATTTTTTTGCTTTTTGCTGTTGATGTAATTTAACAGAGCCGTTTTTACTCCGCTAAAACTGAAATCCAGGGAACCTTCCTCCAGGTACGCCCTTGGAAACTCTATTTTATTGGGATCACCCTCTCGGGCAAGCTTATCAATCACAGGTCCACCAGGATACCCCAGGTTCAGAGCCCTGGCCGCTTTGTCAAAGGCTTCTCCTGCGGCATCATCACGGGTCTGTCCCATGATTTCGTAACATCCATGGTCTTTCATGTAGACAAGCTGAGTATGGCCTCCAGATACGATCAAACACACAAAAGGTGGATTCAATTCCCTGTGTTCCAGAAAATTTGCATAGATGTGCCCTTCTATGTGATTTACCCCTATAAGGGGCAGCTTCCTTGCAAAAGCTATGGCCTTTACTGCAGATACTCCTACCAGCAGAGCCCCTACCAGGCCTGGGCCTTTTGTAACGGCCAGCACATCTATATCACTTAAAGCAGCCCCTGACGCTTCAAGAGCTTCATGTATTACGGGTATTACCATTTCCAGGTGTTTCCTTGAGGCAATTTCGGGAACTACACCACCGAACTTTTTATGCAGGTCCACCTGAGAAGCAATTATGTTGGACAATACATACCGACCGTTCTCAACAACGGCAGCAGATGTTTCGTCGCATGAGGTTTCAATAGCAAGCACAACACAGCTTTCAGTCAAACTCATCATCTCCTACCTGTCATGTAGTTTTACAGATTTTCTTTCCACATTATGTATGCATCTTCTCCTGTATCTACATAGTAACCTCTCCTGATCCCCTTCACCCTAAAACCCAGTTTGTGGTAAAGAGCTCGAGCCTCGCTGTTGCTGGGCCTGACCTCCAGAGTCATGGCATCACACCCCATCAGCTTCGCCCGCTCAATCAGCTCAAGCATGATGATTTTCCCCAGCCCCTTCCCTCTATACTCAGGTTTCACTGCTATATTGGTAACATGAGCTTCATTTATAATAATCCACATTCCTCCATAGCACACGACAGTACCATCCTTTTCGCCAACAATGTAGTGGGCAAATTGGTTATCCCTTAATTCATTCAAAAAGGCATTTCTTGACCACGGGGTGGTAAAAGAAGCTTTTTCTATCTCCAGCACATCATCCAGGTCTTCTGTTTTCATGCTTCGAATTCTTAACAATTTCATCTCAGTTCGACCTTTCCCTTTTACGTTTTTCATACTGTATTTCCGCCTGAGACCTCCTCACATAAAGGGGAGTAAACTCGAAAGCAGACTGCTCCAGACCTTTTCTTAGTTTTTCAAGGCCAAGCATAGCAACTGAGGCAGCCGATGGCATGTTGAAGGCCTGTGATGCAAACACCCCCTTATCCTTAAGCTGCGCTGCTATATGCTGCCTGTAAACATCCAGTCCATCTCCAAGAAAAATGACCCGTTTCCCGGTGCTCTGTATTCGATCAAGAATCTTTCCTATGTTTACGGCCATGTAATCCGTTATACGACGAAAACCCGAATCAAGACCTCCCTCATACAGAGCGGTATAGACCTGATTCCTTCTGGCGTTCAGAATTGGGCATATCAATCCTCTGAAATGCTTAACATTATAGGCCAGGCCATCCAGGGTAGGCACACCCAAAAGGGGTATGCCCAGGGCGTATGCCAGACCCTTGGCTGTTGCCGCTCCAATCCTCAGGCCTGTAAAGGATCCGGGGCCCTGGGCCACAGCTATCCCATTCAGTTCTTCCAGAGCAACTTCAGCATTTTTTAACATCTCCGATATAAGGGGTAAAAGTTTCTCAGAATGGTTTTTCTTGTTGTTGATGATGCATTCACACACCAGTTTTTCATCATCAACCACCGCAGCAGTAGCAACAATGGATGAAGTATCGAAACCCAAAACTTTCACCGTATTTTCAGCTCCTCAATAAGGGTTTTGTAGCGTTCACCAGAGGGTTTAAATACAAACCTTCTGGTGCTTTCTCCTATAGTTTCTCCTTTAATCCACAGCCTTTCTTCCGGGATAATCTGCTGTATCTTTTCTGCCCATTCTATTACCACAACACCTTTTCCATAAAAGTATTCATCATATCCCAGATCTTCCATTTCTCCCACACTGTTTAATCTATAAACATCCATATGATACATAGGTATTCTTCCATTATATTCATGAATTATATTAAAAGTCGGGCTCGTCACATAATCTTCAACATCAAGGCCCAGGGCAATGCCCTGCACGAAAATGGTTTTGCCGACACCCAGGTTGCCTTCAAGGCATACAATATCCCCTGGCTTTAGCAGCCTTCCCAGTTTGAAACCCACATCCTTAGTTGCCTCAGCAGAATGAGTGGTTATTTCCAGCACATAATTTTCTCCTTTCATGGTTACATTCGTTATTATATCCATTTTTCTCAAACAACCTGGCCAGTATTTGTTAACATATATTTTCTTCTATTATAACAATTTTTTTCCTGCAATATTATTACAACTTTAAAAAAGCCCGGCAAAAACCGGGCAGTTCTAAAATTTTTAGCTGTGCAGTATCGGTGAAACTCTTTTATAGAGCATAATAGTAATCAGACTTACGACAACACCTTTTAGAAGATTAAAGGGCACTATGCTGTAAACCACAAGGGTCTTCAAATCAATGATGGCTTTGTTGGCAGCGGTTCCCATTTGGACAATGGCATCTAAAGGTATGTGTAGAAGCTTTTGATACAGAGGTATAAAAATATAATAGTTAGCAAAGCTCATCAAAACCGCCATCAAAACAACGCCTGCTGCCATACCCATAACTGCTATTTTAAAGGTTTTTTTCCTGCTGTAAAACCAGCCGGCAGTGAATACCATTATGCTGCCCGTCAAAAAGTTTGCCGTCTCACCTATCAAAGCAGTCTCATTCTTGAACACGGCATGCAGTATGTTCTTGATCAACTCGACAGCAACACCAGCCCATGGCCCCATGGCAAACGCCCCTATAAGTGCAGGCACATCGGAAAAATCGAGCCTCAAAAAGGCTGCAAACAAGGGCAGAGGAAACTCAATCAGCATGATAACAAAGGAAAAACTTCCCAGAACTGCCACTTTCGTTAATGTTCTTACATTCGAAAGTTTTTTAATGTTTAAGGTTTCTGAACTTACACGGCCATTTCCCATCATCCAATACCTCCTCTTTAATAAAAAATCCTGAAAGTCAAACCTTCAGGACGTAGATTACACATACCAACCTTCTCCCATCCAGACTATACTGTCGGCTCTGGAATCTCACCAGATCAACCCCTTTGTAGGGGCTCGCGGGCTTAGCTTGAGAAGCAATACCGCCGGTCGGGAATTTCGCCCTGCCCTGAAGGTTTTTTGTCTTTTATTTTTCCTTAAAATTATACCATTATCTTTTTGCCAGCGCAAACATTTCCTGTTCCAGGCTAATTTAATCCTTCAACTTTTAAAATTAATCAAGCCGTTTCTTAAACCGTAAACTTGCCAGAGCTACAACGACTACGGTAAAGATGCTCAGGGCTAGAACTTCCGATTGAAGCAGTTCAAATCCCACTCCCTTTAAGATAATCCCCCTCAAAATTTTTAGAAAATATGTGAGGGGTATCAGAGAACCCAAAAACCTTATCACATCCGGCATTGATTCACGGGGAAAAACAAATCCGCTGAGCAGCACACTGGGCAGTAAAAACATGATAGTCATCTGCATTGCCTGCAGCTGGGTTTTGGCAATAGTAGATATCAACATCCCTATAGCGAGAGCACACACCAGAAAAATTCCTGCCAGTTCCAAAAGCAGTGAAATCTCCCCCCTGACGGGTACTTTAAACCAGCAGATCCCCATCACCAAAACCATCAAAAAATCCAGACTGCCGATTATCACATAGGGTATCAGCTTTCCTATAATCAATTCCAGGGGTTTAACGGGAGTCACTATCAGCTGTTCAAGGGTTCCCCTTTCCCTTTCTCGAACCATCGCAAAGGCCGTAAGCATAACTGTTATATTCTGCATAATAATCCCCATCAGCCCGGGAATGTTAAACATATCGCTTTCCATGTTCGGATTGTACCAAACTCTTGTGGACAGGTGTATTCCCGTCATCTTCGATAAAGCAGAGATGCCCAAACCATATTTTGCAGCAAAATCCATACCTTTATATCTTACAATCAAATTTCCTGTTGTCAGCAGTATTCTCGCTACGGTTGGATCAGAACCATCTATAATCAACTGGACAGCCGGGCTTTCTCCCCTTTTCAACAGAGTAGAGTAATCCGAAGGTATAATTAAGCCTGCTTTCATCTCTCCACTATCAATCAAACGCTTGAGCTGCCCGTATTCAGTAACATATTCTTCTACCTTAAAATAACCTGAATTGTTGAAAGCAGCCGCCAGTTCCCTGCTTTCTCGAGTCGAGGCCATATCCAGGACAGCCAGGGGAGAATTTTCAACATCCGTATTGACGGCATAACCAAACAGCAGCAGCATAACTACAGGAACTATCAGTGCCATCATAAGACTTGGTCTGTCCCTCCTAATGTGAATAAACTCTTTCAGAGTAATTGAAAGCAGTCTTTTACCATTCATTTTGCTCCTCCTAACCCATGAGTGATTTAAAGGAAACCTCCACTTCTTCTCCTGTTTTTCGCTTCACAAGAGTTAAAAAGGCTTCTTCCAGGCTTTCCACCTGATGGGCCTTTATCAACTCATTAGGAGGGCCATATGCTAGGACCTGCCCTGCAAACATGAAAGCCGTATTGTGGCAGGTTTCTGCTTCATCCATGTAGTGAGTGGTAACAATAACGGTCATACCGTCACCGGCCAGCTTATGAATAACTCTCCAAAAAACCCTTCTCGATACTGGATCAACCCCTGCAGTAGGTTCATCAAGGATCAACAATTTGGGGTTGTGGCCACTTCCCCTGAAAAAGTTTTTTCCGGGAAAGCATCGGCAACCAGCTTAACTTTGTCTCCCAAATGCCAGTCCCCTAATTCTGGCTGGGGAACATAGATATTAACCCATTGATCCTTCAAATCAATAATGGTCATCAGGTTGTCTCCTTTTCCAACCAGTTCTCCTGCTTCAAAATTTTTTAGTTCAACAACCCCGCTTAGGGGAGAATAAATCCTGGTTTTTTGCAGCTGTAATTCAATCTGTTTTTTCAAAGTTTCAGCCTGTTTTAGTTCAGCTTGAAGGACTTGTATATAATTAGCTGTATTCCCTGCCTCCAATAGATCAAGGCGGGAACGGGCTTTGCTCAAGCTGGTTTTGAGAACTTCCACACCGTTTTGGGCCTTTTCAAGGGCATGCTGGATATCCTCATAGGTTTGTTTTGATACCGCTCCAGCCTCCATCAGTTTCCTATAACGCTCCTCTCTTTCCGCAAAAAAACTAAGATCCTTTTTAGCCTGCTGGAGCCTGGCCTGAATATTGCGAATTTCTGCCTTTGCCCCTTCAATTTCCTGGCTCCTTGCCCCAGAAAGAACATCCTTCAATCTTGCCTGAGCCTTTTCCACTGCTGATTCAGCCTGTTTCAGCTCCAAAATCAGGCTCTCCCCATCCAATTCAACCAAAAGCTGGCCTTTTTTGACATAATCTCCCTCCGAAACCCACAGGTTTTTTATAACCCCTCCCACTTCCGGTCGGATATCTATTTCCGTCGCCTCTATCCTGCCTGAATAGGAAACATCCTGATCTTTAGAAGTGCACCCCGTTCCTATTCCCAATATGAATAAAACCAATACAAGCAGCATAATTTTTCTCATCATTTTCCCTCCCATCATCAAGCCTTCATTCCATATATCGAAAAAACGACTTCCCTTTTCCATCCCCATCAAAATCTTGGACACTCGTGAACCACATTCGCTGTTGTTGAAGTATCCGGTCAATTCTTAACAACTAAAATGATTTAACTATTGACCGGATTGGGTTTGTATGACATTTAATTCAACTAAAATGGAGAAGAACCTATTTAAATTTTTTGCGGTTTTAAAACATTATACAGCACGTTCCATACCTCTTTTTCCTCAAAACCCAGCCGCCATGCAGCAGTGCCTGCAAGATTGTATTTTTGAACAAGGGAAGCCTTTAATTCAATGGATTTCACATCTTCCAGCCATATTTTATAGACTGTATCACCTTTTTTATACGTAGCAAAATACATCCCCGTTGCTTCATCCCATATAATCCGGGCGTTGTTTTCTTTGATTCTTTTCCTTGCCTGAGCCATGGAAAGGGCCTTTGATTTAACTTTGATAGAACCCTTGGCATCTAGAGTTTCCTCCCATTCCCTGGTATAAAAGGGCAGTCCCAGCAGCACTTTAGAGGGTGCTACTTCTTCCAGCAGAGTTCTGATGCCTTCTTCCACCCATCCTATTGAAGCCACCGGCCCGCTTACCGGACTGGTCACCCAGTGTTCATCATATGCCATGAGAACTATATAATCCACAATCCCACCCAAGCTTTTTCGGTCATAGCACAGAGACCAGTTGAGGCTGTAGGATTTAACCGTTACATCTATGGAAACAACCAGGTTTTGTTGATGGAGTATTGGAGTAAGTTCTCTTATGAACTGTGTCAACATATCCCTGTCTTCATAATACACGTTTTCAAAGTCAATGTTTATGCCATCAAGCTCATAAAGCCGGGCATAAACCAGCAGCTGTCTTATGACCTTTTCCCGCTTATCAGTATCATTTAATACCCTGCTGGTAATATCGGGATCAAAACTGTTATCAAACAGTGCCCATACCCTGTACCCATTTTTGTGAGCCCATCTCACATAGCTTATATCCGCCTTGTTATCGATATTTCCCTCTTCATCGGTCAGGCTAAACCATGTGGGTGAAATAACATCAAGACCTTTAATGGGAGCTCTCCCTGTTACGTCAGGGGTCTTCTTATATATATAATCCCACACAAGATTGATTTTGCCTTTTTCGGGTTCCCATAGCCCCTGTTCTGGTTCTTCCTGTGTAAAAACAGGACCCATAAAAATCTCCACCTCCAGCAAATCCTTTTTGACATACCCGAAGACTCCATCCATCGTCCTTACCCTGTACCACTCCTTTGTTTCTCCATATACATACAAAGCATCATCACTGTCTACAAAAGCGTAGACGGGTGACAGCACTGAGGGTTTGATTTTAAGGGGAGTCCATTCCAGCGGAACACCGATTTTGCGCTGTTGGTTCCTCTTATCCACCACAACTCTATCCATATCGAGATATTTGCTGACTTCAATGTTGAAAAAATCTGCCAGAAACTCAATGGGAATATAAAGGCTATCCTCTACTTTTGTAGCAGGAATGTTAATCTGAACGGGTTGGGCATTCACCATTGCCGTCAGGCTGTCTGTCTTAAACCTGATGGTTTTGTTGTTTGTCGTAAGGGTAACCTTTTCGGCTTTCTCATCCCAATGGAGGTGAGGATCAATCTCCTTGCCGATTATTTTAGAGTTTACCAAAACCTGACCCCTTTTAATTATATAGGGGTTTTTTCTATATACCTTTTCTTCAATAACCAGTATATGCTCAAAACCGCTGTAAGGTTTAATTATCAAGAAAGAATAAAAATACACAACTCCCATAAGGATTGCAGCAGCGACAAGTATTATTAGAAGGTTTCCCAATGCCTTGCTTTTATCCATTTCCACCCCTCCCAACAACATACACACTTATATTCAACAACTATCAAATAAATCCTTTAGGTAGATATTTCTATGATTACAAAATTAGAGGAGTTTCACGAAATTGGCTAAATATTTATATTACTAAGAATATTTCAGGAGCTGATTTGTATGGATTATAAACACCTTTTGGAATCAATTTTGATACACCTGGAAGAAGGAATAATTGTAGTTGACAGGAATGCAAACATTACTTTTTATAATGAACCTGCGTCAAACATCGCCGGGATAGAGCCTGAAAAGGCAACAGGCAAAAACATACTCGATGTTTTCCCCGATTTGATACCTGAAACCAGCACCTTTTATTATGTGCTGCGGACCCAAAAACCCTGCAGCAGTGCTGCAGGGTTTTTATTTCCTTTGAGGTTTTTCTCCTATTTTCACAGTGACGTACCGTGTCTTGCCGAATCGGTTGATGAGCATTACAACTTTCTGGCCTATTTCAGAGTTTTGTATGATTTCAACCACATCATCGGCATCTTTTATTAGTTTTTTATCGATCTCCAGGATGATATCCCCACGCTGAAGACCCGCTTCATCGGCCGGGCTTCCTGGCTCTACATAGGCAATAATAGCTCCATCAAGACTATCTAGCTCAAAGTATTCTGCAAGTTCCGGAGTGATGTCCTGAATAATAACTCCCAGCCAGGGTCTTCTTATCTTACCTTCTTTAACAAGCTGCTCCAGCACGCCTTTTACCATGTTGGTGGGTATAGCAAAACCGATTCCCTGAGCCTGGGCATTTATGGCCGTGTTAATACCGATAACTTCTCCTTTAAGGTTCAGCAGCGGCCCACCGCTGTTGCCCGGATTGATGGATGCATCCGTTTGAAGCAGATTTTCGTAGTGTCTGTCCTGGATAGACAGAGGTCTGCCCTTGGCGCTTATAACTCCAGCCGTTACAGTGTGGTCCAGGCCGTAGGGGTTTCCTATTGCAACCACCCATTCACCGACTCTAATTTTATCAGAATCGCCCATTTCAAGGTAAGGAAGCTCTTTGGGTGCATCGATTTTAAGCACAGCCAGATCAAGGGCATAATCCGAACCCACTACTTTAGCTATAAAAGGTTTCTCATATCCCTGGACCGTCACCTTTATCTCATCAGCGCCGTTTATGACATGCTCATTCGTGAGAATGTAGCCATCTTCCGAAAAGATGAAACCCGAACCAATTCCTCTCTGAATCTGGGTTTGAGGCCTATCAAAATAGAAGGGTTCGAAAAACTCCCTGAAAAACGGGTCATCAAAAAATGGATTGGTTCTCCGTTTTACCTTCACCATCGTATCGATTTTTACCACTGCAGGTCCGGCTTTTTCAACCATTTCCGCAATGGTATCTGGACCAAAACCAATATAAGAATGCGGTGTTCCCTGTAAACCTGCCTCTGTCTTCTGCTGTATTTCATCAATGGTAGCCGCTTTAATGAAATCCACACCTCTAAACAGATAAATGGCACCACCTGTAACCGCCACTCCCAGCAAAAAGCTTATAAGGATAAGCAGTGTAATAAGATAGTTTTTTCTGTTAAACATCCTAACACCTCCTTGAGGATAGATTGGAGCTACACAACCTTTATATTCTTCGTTTTCTCCGGGGTGTTATTTTTTTGCTTCACAGCACCCCTTCATGCCTGTTATTCCCTTTCTTAAAATAAAGTAGGTTCTTCTCCATTTTAGCTGAGTTAAATGTCATGCAAACCTAATCCAGTCAATAATTAAATCATTATAGCTTTCTCCTGTGTTCTGTCAAAGGTAAAGGCTGTGCCTCCCGGCACTCAATTAGCTTTTGAGTGCCGGGCCCTTGACAGAACACATCACAGGTCGCAGCTACATAGCATTATACACAACCTTACCATCAATTAAAACCAGTTTGGGCCGTGATTTGATATCAATGGGATTGCCATCGAAAACTGCTATATCAGCATCCTTGCCCTTTTCAATACTGCCTACCCTGTCCTGAATACCAATGATTTCCGCAGCATTTATTGTTATGGCTTTCAGCGCCTCATATTCATCCATTCCTTCCTTCACTGCCAGAGCTGCACACACAGGCAGATACTGTATAGGAATAACCGGATGGTCCGTCATCAGGGCGACTTTAACTCCGGCTTTAGCAAGTTCTCCAGGAGTCTTAAAGCTCTTTTCATTCAACTCAATTTTAATTCTAGCAATTAAAGATGGACCTACCACGGCGGGTATCTTCTCTTTTGCCAGTCTACCGGCTATCTTGTGCCCCTCTGTGCAGTGTTCTATGGAAATATCAACATTAAACTCCCTGGCAATTCGAATGGCAGTCATAATGTCATCTGCTCTGTGAGCATGGGCTCTCAGGGGAATCTCCCTCTTTAAAACTTTAGCCAGCGCTTCCAGCCCCAGATCCCTGTCAGGCAGTTTATCGGGGTCTTTCTTGCCCTTTTCCATCTTATCTATATAGTCCTGAGCTTCCATCAATGCTCCTCTAAGGATTGCAGCTATTGCCATCCTCGTTGACGGGCTTTTTCGCTGCTCACCATACACCCTTTTGGGGTTTTCACCAAAGGCAACCTTCAAACCCGAGGGTGCCTTGATGATCATATCGTCCACAATATCGCCATACGTTTTCAGAGCAACCGCCTGACCTCCTATTACATTGGCACTACCCGGCCCTGCAGCAATAGTCGTTATTCCCGCCTGACGAGCTTCCTCGAAGGCCTTATCCCGGGGATTTATAGCATCAATGGCTCTCAACTCGGGTGTTACGGGATCGGTCATTTCATTGGTATCCTCTCCATCTTCTCCCACTCCTTCTTCATAGATTCCCACATGGGTGTGAGCATCTATCAATCCCGGCATAACCACCATGCCTTTTACATTTATCACTTCACAGCCTTTGGGCACTTTGATATCTTCCCCCACACCCCTTATTTTGCCATGCTCAATGAGCACTGTTCCCTTTTCTATTATTTCTCCGGCCATGGTATATATTTTACCGTTTTTTAATGCAATCACCGCTGTCTCTCCTCTCTCCTCATTATAAACTGCTTTAATAATAATTATAACTCATTTTTCATCAGGTAAACAACACCCCTTGAAAGCACATAACTGTTCAGGAACCACATCATTCATAAACAACAAAAGTTTCTTTACACGAAAGTTCGGCATAAATCTGCTATTCTATGCTGCATATTAATAAAAAGGAGCACATTGTGCCCCTATTCCGAAATCTTTTAAGACAGCTCATGCATCCTGCTTACTCGCTCATGCTCTTAACCTTGTTACAACTTCTATCCCTTCAAGCACCTCATGAACCATCTGAATCTCATTAACAGGCATGATGTGGATTCCATCAGCCATATCCTTCAAATTGCTGATAAGAAACCTGGCTGCCTCTATTCCGGCTGCTCTGCCTTTAATCCTCATGGCCTCTATTAGATTCTCCGGAACAGAGATTCCGGGAACCTTCTCAGCAAGGTACTTTGCCATCCTGTAACTCTTCAATGGAAGAATTCCAATCAAAATGGGTATGTTTAGGTGTTCCACTTTTTTAATGAACCTTTCAGCAGTTTTTAAATCATAAACTGGCTGGGTCTGGGCAAAGTTTGCCCCATTCTCAACCTTATGTGCCAGTTTGTCTATCTCTTTCTCCAGATCCTCGGCTGCAGGGTTTACAGCCACACCAATGTTAAAGCATGTTGCCTTTTCTAGTTCGTTCCCCATAAAATCCCTTTTGTTGTTTAGTGAACTGGCAAGGCGCACCAGGCCCGTTGAGTCCACCTCAAAAACACCTTTTATTCCCGGATGATCCCCCCTTTCAGGAGGGTCCCCTGTTATCGCTAGGATGTTTTCAACTCCCAGAGCAGCTGCACCCAGGAGCTCCGCCTGGAGTCCTATTATGTTTCTGTCCCTGCATGTCAGATGAAATACAGTATCCAGCCCGGTATCTCTTTTCACCACATGGGCAAGGGCTATAGGAGTCATCCGCATGTTGGCCATGGGGCTGTCAGCGATGTTCACCGCATCAACCCAGTCCTTTATTGAATTGGCTTCACCGATCGTTTTGTCGATGTTGGCACCTTTAGGTGGGTCCAGTTCGACGGTTATACAGAACTTTTTTCTTCTTAGTTTCTCTCTAAAACAATTCATTTTGTTCCTCTCCCCTCTTCTCTCCTTATGTGTTTAAACAGTTCTTTTGTTACAGAAACAGCCTCAACGGCATCTTTTGCATAAAATGCACCTATACCCTTGGCAAATTCTCTGGTAACAACAGCCCCTCCCACCATAAGGGGTATATCCCTGTCTGCCTCTTTAAGCATTTTGACTGTTTTCTCCATCTGGGGCATTGTGGTTGTCATAAGGGCGCTCAATCCAACAACACACGGTTTTTCCTGTAATGCCCTTCCTACAATGGTTTCGGCATCCACATCCTTGCCAAGGTCTATCACTTTGAAACCGTGCTGGCTTAAAATGGCAGCCACGATGTTCTTGCCTATATCATGAATATCCCCTTTGACGGTAGCCATTACCACACTCCCCCGGTGATGTGAAGCTCCCTCAGGCATTTTGCCTTTAAGATATGTGAAGGCTTTTTTAGCAGTTTCAGCAGCTAACATCAACTGGGGAAGAAAATACATTCCCTTTTCATACATATCACCCACCACTTCCAGGGCAGGAATGATGATTTTGTTAATAATCTCAAAAGGGGCTTCTCTACCATCAAGCTTTTTAACAAACTCAAGAATGTTATCCCTATCACCATTCAATACCGCTTGATACACCTGCTTTCTCGCATCCTGTTCCACATCTTCCCTATGCTTCGGGGTAATAGGTATTGCCTTTGTTACCTCTATATATCTCCGGGCATTGCTGTCTCTGCTGATGAGCACATCACACGCCCTGAGAATGTTCATAATCTTTCTGCTGTGTGGGTTCAGGATGGGAAGGTCAAGACCTGCAGCAAGGGCCATAGAAAGAAAGGCTGCATTCAAATCCTCCCTCTCCGGCAATCCATGGGATACATTGCTGACACCCAGCACTGTCTTTACTCCCAGACCTTCTTTTATCATTGCTAGAGCTTTTAAAGTTTCTTCCACCAGGGGCTGCTGGGCTCCCGCTGAAAGTGTCAAACAATCAATAAAGATATCTTCCCTTGGGATGCCGTAGCTCAAAGCAGTATCGACAATGTATTTAGCCACCTCGAACCTCTCTTCAGCTTTTTCCGGTATCCCCTTTCCACCTATAGTAAGCCCTATAACAGCTGCACCGTAGCTTTTGGCAAGGGGTAAAATGGTGCTGAGGCTTTCTTCCCTGCCTTCCACCGAATTTATTAAAGCCTTACCGGCAAAATTTTTAAGACCCTCTTCCAAAGCCCTGGGGTTTTTTGTATCAATAGAAAGGGGAACATCAACAGCCTGCTGAACACTCAGCACCACACCTTTCATCAATTCCCCTTCATCAATACCAGTAACCCCCACATTTATATCGAGGATGTCGGCTCCATGTTCAACCTGCTTTCTGGCTTCTGTACTAATCACCGAGAAGTTTCTGCTTTTTAGAGCCTGCTGGAGGTCTGGCCTTCCGGTGGGATTGATGCGTTCCCCGATCACATGGGTGGGATCATTTTTTCTAAAGGTTATTGTGTGTGCCCTGGACGCCAGTCTACCCAAAACTTTCGGTTTCCGCCGCACAGGCTTTAAACCCTTTACTCGGCTGACAATAGCTCTGATGTGCTGTGGGGTGGTGCCGCAACAGCCTCCTATTATATTCGCTCCAGCCTTAACCAGGTCCAGTGCATAAGCCGCCATTTTTTCTGGCTCCAGGTCGAATTGGGTTTTTCCATCAACCAGCCGGGGCAGGCCGGCATTAGGCTGGACAATTAAAGGCAGGGTTGATGCTCCGGCCATTTGTTTAATAATGTTAATCATTTCCTCGGGCCCCTTACCACAGTTGGCTCCTGCTGCATCCACCCCCAGACCCTGCAGCACTGTAACGGTAGTTTCCGGGTCTGTTCCCGTCATGGACCTTATTCCTTCTGTGAAGGCCATCTGGGCAATCACCGGAATCCCCATTGCTGCATTTCTGGCTGCAATCACTGCAGCCCTGAGCTCCTGCAGGTCTGCCATTGTTTCTATAATTATAAGGTCAACCCCGGCTTTTACGAGCGCCTCTGCCTGTTCATGGAAAACCTCATAAGCGGTATCAAAGGATAAATCTCCCAGAGGCTCTACCAGCTGCCCTGTGGGTCCAATATCCCCCGCCAGAAAGCTCTTATCTCCACAGGCTTCTCTTGCTATCCTGACAGCTGCCTGATTTATCTTGCTGACCTCATGGCCCACACCATATTCCTTCAGTTTGAGCCTGTTGGCACCAAAGGTGTTGGTGAGGATGATATCGGCACCAGCTTCCACATATTCTTCATGAACCTTCCTTACGATATGAGGCTTAATTAAGTTGAGCATTTCGGGGCATTTCCCAACCTCCACTGCATTCTGGAGCATTGTCCCCATGGCACCGTCACAAATCAATACCCTTTGTTTTATTTCATGGTAAAAATTCTTTACTGCCATTTTTACTACTCTCCTTTAAAACCGCATGAATTCATGCTGCAGTATGTGCATTTGTGTGATAAATTCTCCTGTCCCTCTCTGGTCCACCCGATAACAGCTGTAACAGATTTTCTCGGTACAAGCATGTCGTTTTCATTGACTGTAACACCTATATCACAGCCTCCCGAAAGCTCCAGGAGCTTTCTCTGCACTTTCAGGTTCCAGCCACCGTATCCCGGGCTGAATCTTTTTGTAATGTGATATCCCATCTCCGCTGCCCTTTCCTTAACAATATCGTTAACTGCATCTGCAGCCTTCTCAACAGCCTCTGAACCGACAGCATCTGCTATGGAACCTTCTGTGAATTTACCTTCTTTAAAAAGCCTATCAATCAATGTTTCCAGTTCTTTTCCAACTGTCACAACCATGATTGTAATATAACGGGATGTGTCTAACAGCCTTACAACAGCACTACAGTCAATAACAAGGTTTGTGTCATCAGCCACAATGCTCTGTGGCTCTTTTTTAATCCTGAATGTATCAAAAGCGTATCGGGGTTTTATTACCTCTACTACATCCTCTATCGTATAGTTTATTAAATCCTTTACCCGCTTATCTTCTTTTGTCCTGCCCCGTTTAAAACCCAGATACCTCAGAACTTCATTTTTATCGATTTTGACAGATATGCTTCCTTTTGCCTTCACACCATACACCATCCTGTTCATTGTTTGACGATTTTGGGGTCTCCAGCTATTCCAAGCCTGTCATCTATAATAACCATTATCCCTTGAATTCCAGGAATCTTCATTCCCCATTCCAGCACACTGCTCATATCTTCAGGCCGCTTCACCATATTTCCCAGAACTGTAGCTGCTGCATCCGCATCTGCTTTACCGAAACTCAAAGACGGATCGATGGTGCCGGAAGATGTACACACACCCAGAGGCATTTTATCGGGTTCTATCTGCAGGGCCAGCTTCCCATTGAATGGAGATGTGTCTCCAAAAACTCCAATCCTTTTAGAGATCCTGGAATTGACGAATACATCTCCTCCATTTTCTACGATTAACTCCGGGGTATGCTTCATCAAAGCCTTTCCCACCATCTCAGCAATACCTCCTGCTACCGCTGCCATTGGCCCCAACTCCCGCCATGCTGGATGCTTTTAACATCCTCTTCATTATGAAAGGACAATCCTCCAGCCCTATACCCAGAGGGACGAGGCTTTTCCTAAACTCAGGAAAAACCAACGGCCCCTTCAACTGTAACCACTACAGCTTCGCCCTTTTCAATTTTTTGTTGATCTCTTCAAAAGTCTTACCCATCTCTATTCCTCTTTCTCCTTTCATGTATAAAAAAAGCCTCTTCTCGATGAGAAGAGGTTTTTGACATGTATTACATTCCTGTCTATTCCCTCCTCATCTCTCAAAAGCTCATAAAAAGCTTTTGCAGGAATTGGCACCATTGCAGGATTAAAAACAACCTGCCGGTTGCCGGGTTTCATAGGGCCAGTCCCTCCACCTCTCTCGATGAGAAGATGTAAAGCTCATATTAAGTTCTGAATAATTAACTATATTTTAAGTTAAAACCCTTTGTTGTGTCAAGAACTTTTTTGAGGATCTATTATCCCGCTCATCCTGATTACTTCCAGGCCTTCCTCCTCCAGTTTGCTGATGATCTTATTGAGGCCTACAGAATCGCTGGCCATATGGCCTGCAACAATAACATTGCCTATGTTTTGTTTTTTCAGTTCTTTTACAACTTCTTTGGCCATGTGCATTACAACCAGAGTTCCAACTCCCGCTTCGAAATAGGCTTTGGCAACTTCCTTACCTCCGCCCGTTCCACCGGCCATTGTAACAAAAACCCTGCCTGCAAAACTGTCTTTTGACCCGACTCTGACTAGAGGCTGGGTTTCGGCATTCTGGTATTCCGGCAGTCCTTTAAGCACATCTATCACATCTTTAACTCTGGCCTTGGGTTTGTCTTTTAATTCTTTGTCCAGATGCTCTTGAACGGTTTTTTCTGAAATGATATCCGCAGGGGTGTGTACAGCCATAAAGGGCATTCCTAAAAGCTTCGCAGCAGAAGCAGTCCTTTCATAATTGGAAGCATGCAGCAAAGCCTCCACGTCTTCCATTGCTTCTTTAAGAGCTTTCTGTGCTTTGTTTATAGGCACACCTGCCTCCACCATCCGGTCAATTTGGTTTTCCATAACTTTGTGCAGGTTTATTCTGGGCAGGCCAGCTGCTGGATGGTGACTTATTACCAGGTCAGCACCTATTTCCCGGGCAATCAAAATTTCTGCTGCCTCCATATCAACTCCAACTGCTACCTTTTTTATGTTTTCTCCTTCCACAATAATCCCCGAATCTTCCGGAACTTCCTCTAAACCTGCAAGTTTAATGGTGATCTCCATAATTTGTTTGGTATTCATTTGATTGACCTCCTTTTTTTATTTTTATTTTGTCCTAATTTAAAAAAAGGTTCTTCTCCATTTTAGTTGAGTTTAATATCATACAAACCCAATCCAGCCAATAGTTAAAATCATTCTAGTAACGTATCTCATAATTATACCTATGTTTTAGTAAAATATGGGATATTGCAATGTAGAAACACGGCACTTCCACTAGGGGGGCAAGCCCTCCTTCGACGACCGTTTCGCAGTCTGAGCACCCCCAAGCTTGGGGAAATACTTTCCCCAGACCTGTTTAGTGCAGCTTGCAATCATTTCCAAAAAATTAACTACTCTAGTTGATACTGCACTAGCATTCTCCCGGGTTTCGTCGATTACTGACTGACTCATATACTCCAAATCACTGACAATGCAGAATTAAACTACCTATTACTCGAAGCAGCTCTCCACTGTCAGCTGTAGGCATAGCATTTTAAAGGAAGCAGGGTAGATAAATGTTTTAAAGGAGTTCCACATGATATCCTGCAACAACAACCCTTCCATCTTTTTCTATAAAATTAATTATGGATGTAATCATGCTGTTGGCATGAGCTTTTTCATTGGAAACACATGCAATTCCCAGTCTGGAGCTTCTCCACTGATCATGGAAATCCACTTCTGCAATTGATACGTTAAACCTTTTCTTGATTCTGTCCATCAGACTTCGCAAAATCTGCCGTTTATCTTTCAGAGACATGGGTTCATAAAACATCAAATCAATGGTGCAGCTGCCTATAATCAATCAGCTCACCCCTTTCATGGAAAGGGATATTCTCTCCCTATCCATATCTACTTCTAAAACCTTTACTGTAACATGGTCTCCAATGGAAACAACATCAAAGGGATGTTTTATGTATTTTTCTGATAACTGGGAAATATGCACCAGCCCATCTCGACCCACTCCTATATCTACGAAAACCCCGAAATCCACCACATTTCTAACAGTTCCTTTTAACAGCATCCCCTGTTTTAAATCTTCCAGTCTGAGCACATTCTTCATAAATACGGGTTTGGGCATATCCTCTCGTGGATCCCTTCCGGGTTGTTGGAAAGCTTTGAGGATATCCTTGATGGTGGGTATCCCGGCATTCAGCCTCTCAGCCAGGTTTTGAGGGTCCAGACCCTTCACAGCTTCCCTCACCTGCTGGGGCCTCTCTTTTAAATCTTTCACATCAAAGCCCGCCTCAACCAGGATTCTTTCGGCAATCCCATAGGATTCCGGATGGATCGGTGTATTATCAAAAGGATGTTCAGCATCGGGAATCCTCAGAAAACCCGCACATTGGGTAAAGGTTTTTTCCCCAAGGCCCGTCACTTGAAGGAGCTGGTTCCTTGATGTGAATTTTCCCTTCTCCTCTCTAAATTTTATTATATTCTCGGCAACTTTGCTAGAAATTCCAGCAACATATTTAAGAAGTGAGCTGGAAGCCGTGTTCAAATCAACTCCTACAGTGTTTACACAGGATTCTACAACACCATCCAGGGTTTCCCCCAGCTTTTTCTGGTTAACATCATGCTGATACTGGCCAACACCAATTGATTTAGGATCAATTTTTACAAGTTCCGCAAGGGGGTCAAGCACTCTCCTGGCTATAGATACAGCTCCTCTGTAGGAGACATCCAGATATGGAAATTCTTTTTTGGCGATTCTGGAGGCAGAGTAAACTGAAGCTCCTGCTTCATTAACTATGACATAATAAACCACCTCTTCCAGTTTGGAAATCAACTCCGAAACAAACAGTTCTGTTTCCCTGGATGCTGTACCGTTTCCTATGGCAATAAGAGATACACTGTGTTTTTTAATCAAGTCCTTTAAAATCCGATGAGCGTTTTCTTTGTCCTCCTGAGGAGGGGTTGGATACACAACTCCCGTATCCAGCAGCTTGCCTGTGGCATCAACAACAGCCAGTTTACAGCCGGTTCTGTAGGCCGGGTCAATTCCCAGCACATTTTTCCCCCTTACTGGGGGTTGAAGCAGCAACCTTTTCAGGTTTTGGCCAAATATTTTGATGGCCCTTTCCTCTGCCTTCTCCGTTAACATGGCACGTATTTCCCTCTCAATGGAAGGCGCCAGCAGTCTGTTGTAGCCATCATGTATTGCCTTCCGAACCTGGGGCCATGTAAGGGATTCTGCATCAACCATATAGCAGTTCTCGATTTTATTGATGATCTCAGTTTCCGGGGCAACTACGCTAACCTTCAAAAACCCCTCCCTTTCACCCCGGTTTATTGCCAGAATCCTGTGAGATGGAATGTTTTTGACCCTTTCACTGTAATCATAATAATCACTGTAATTTGAAACTTCATCTTTAAGTTTCTGAGAGTGTATTACCCCCTTCTCCCATACAAGCTGTCGAATCATACCCCTTATCTCTGCATTATCTGATACCACCTCAGCAATGATGTCCCTTGCGCCCTGCAGAGCTTCCTCTGGTGATTTGACCCCCTTTGCTTCGTTCACATAGGGAAGAGCAAGGTCTTCCAGTGACCTCTCTATCCTCTCCTGAGCCAGAAGCAACCGGGCCAGAGGTTCCAATCCCCTGTCTCTGGCTTTGGAAGCTCGTGTTTTCCTTTTCGGCCTGAAAGGCCTGTATAAATCCTCAACTTCCTGTAACATCCTTGATCTTTTGATCCTGTCTGCAAGTTCAGGAGTAAGCTTGCCCTGTTTTTCTATTAATCTTAAAACTTCTTTTTTTCTTGCTTCAAGATTGCGCAAATACTCAAGTCTATCCTTCAAATTCCTGATAATTTCCTCATCCAGCTCTCCTGTCATCTCTTTCCTGTACCTTGCTATAAAAGGAATGGTATTGCCTTCATCTAGAAGGTGTATTACACCTTCGACCTGTTTTTTTGTTATGTTGAACTCTTCTGCCAAAACCACTACAATATTCATGGTTATCTCCTTTCCCTTTTATGAAACAGCATTTTTTTCAATATTTTGCCGATAGGGCTTTTGAACTGTAAATCCATTGCGTTTTGTGGGCACAACTCATGACAGCACAGACATTCTATACATTCATTATAGTTTATCACAGGTAATGCTTTCTGCATCCTGATAACCCGGGGAGGGCAATTCTCACTGCACACTCCACATCCTGTGCATCTGGCAGAATCTGCAACAGGCACTGCTTTCAAGGCATTTAAGATGCTGCTGGCTATAAAATCTGGAAGGTAAGTTAAAAATGCATTAGAAGGTAGTTTGTAATCCTTTATCTCCACATCCTCAATTTTTAAACCTTTAACCTGTATTTTATCCAGATCGGCAACACCCAATCCTCTGTGGTGGCATTCGACAAGATGGGATATTTTAAAAGGGTCATATCCTATTATCCTGCATGCCACTGAGTCTAAGGCAACACCATCATCACTCGCAAGCACAAGCCCTACATCTCTGGGTATTCCTGAACCCGGACCATTCCCCTCCATACCCGTTACACCATCCATGATGGCCAAACCAACTCTTGACACGGAATAGATATCGGCAATTACCCGGGCAAACTTATGGGGTTTCGTGTACTTCCTGTGGTACTCTGCCTTCCTCAAGCCAGGGATACAGCCGTACATGTTCTTTACCGCTCCTGTAAACAGGGTAGCACTGTGAGTTTTTAGTTTGGGTACACTCACTACAAGGTCTGCATCAACAACGGGTTTAGCCAGATAAATGGTTTCACCATTTCCAACCTCGATTCCTTCCACTCCTGTTTTATCAAAATTCAGCACTTCTGCTCCCGCTTTTTCTGCCGCTTCCTGGACCTCACTTACTTTGAAAGCTTTCCCCGTCACAGCCTTCCCTGCTATAGCTCCTCCGGAGCTGTCTCCCACCATCACTTGGCCGGCTCCAGTTTCTTTGAAAAGTTCAACAAGGGCTTCAACAAAAACGGGATGGGTGGTAACAGCAGTTTGGGGAGGCTTTGGACTCAGCAGGTTGATTTTCAATAACACCCTATCCCCTTTGTGTAAAAAACGATCTATACCTCCTATTAGATTCAGTGCCTCTTTAATTGATGCTTTCAACAGGTGCTTTTTATATTCTCTGCATCGTAAAATACTGACCTGTGACATCAGATAATATCTCCCTTCTAAAAAAGCAAAGGTTTTTAAGTATATGTTTCATCCCTTTTGGAAGAGCTCTATTTTTTCACCATTAATACCCTTTACAAAAAAAATTTTCGAACCCCCGAACACCTCTTTGGGCTCTTCTGAGAGCAATTCTACACCCTCAACCTCTTTGAGCTTATCTACCATTCTCTCTATATCTGTTACGCGCAAAGCTATATGGCTTATGGTGCCTTCATGCTCGGAGCAACACCTGTCAGAGTACTTCAAAAGCTCTATTGTGTCATTTCCCGCCTTAACAAAAGCCAGTTTTACCCCCGGAAGCTCATGAACCCCTTCAAGTTCAAGACCAAGGGTTTCGCAATAAAACTTAATGGATGCATCCAGGTCATTAACCACAATACCGATGTGCTCTATACCCCTTATCACAAAAAAACACCTCCAAAAAAAACCATATTTTATCTATTGTTACTTTCGACACAAGTTGTATTAATCCTTTATCAAAAATCAAAATCCAACCAGATGGCTGGATGGTTTTGGTGTTATCTATTTTTTTGCCTTTTTTAAAAAGGGAAGCCATTTTTTGAACTCATCTACTGCTTCCTTACCTACTGTTGGATTAAACTCGAAGCTATCTTTAGCCATTTCCACGTTGTAATCTTCTGGAGGAAAGGAAAAATACCATTTACCTTTATCATTATAAACGGTATACGGATAATATCCTTCAAAATCAAAATCATACCCCCAGCTTTGGCTATCAATTCCTTCAAGTTCTTCATCTACAAAATAACCATCTTTTTTGAGTTCTTGTGTCAGCCTTTTCAGGTCCAAATCAAAAGGAAGCTTGACGGCAATGGAATTGTGTTTAAAACTAAACTCAAATTCTTCATCCCCTGCTTCGAATTTTCCACCTTTTCCGTCCTTGTAAATTATGATGTGCATACCAGGATCACGCCTCCCTGTAATTTTGTGTGGCATATACTATTTTTTCTCAAAAAAAAATACTTATTCCATCCTTTATGCAGAGCATTTTTCGTAATAATCCGTTATCCGTTCCTAGAAATTTTTCCCTTACAAAAAAATGACCCCTTTAGGTCATCAATCAAGCAGTAGAATGATGGCATCGTAAACATTCCTCTTTCACTTCATCTCTGCAAGGTGCTTCTCTACTCCAGGAATTGAGGTTGCAATAGGATATCCATCCATAGCATGATTTCTCATGAACCAGGTGTTCACACTTTTCTATATCATTATATTTAGTCAAAACTGGTATTGCCATTATCTCACACCCTTCCTTTTTTCTTTATATTATACTTTAAAAAAGCTGTAATTGTCAAACTTTTCTGAAATTAATGATCGTTTTCACTTTCACAAGCCTGTTTGTTTTTTCAAAAAAAATAACCGACCATGACCAAAAGGGGTTAAAAAATAAGGTTCTTCTCCATTTTAGTTGAGTTAAATGTCAGGCAAACCCAATCCGGTCAATAGTTAAATCATTATAGGGATTTCAATGGACATGGAAAAGGGAAGTCGTTTTTTCGATAACCACAGCACAGGTTTTCGATGAAGCAAAGCAGCGTGCTTTAATCAACTGCAGCCTGA
>ENA-OSAE01000281-OSAE01000281.1-marine-sediment-metagenome-genome-assembly--contig:-NODE-281-length-28416-cov-18.126335_pt1 | contig 28416 bp, 21 predicted proteins | sample MGYA00237870_ERZ529317 | MGnify/ENA primary metagenome ERZ529317 (study PRJEB26369, sample SAMN03142812) | marine sediment metagenome | biome: marine; feature: borehole; material: sediment... | reverse complement strand
TTGAGGCCCACCACGGGGATGGTGAAGAAGACGCCCCTGGCGGCGGCCCCGGCGGCGGTCACGCGGCCGCCCGACCCCGCCCCGCACCGGGCACGGGCTCGTACGCCCTGAAGAACCGGTAGAAGAGCGCCACGGCGAGAGCGTAGAGAACGAAAGTGATGCCGTAAGGCAAGGTGTAGGAGATGTTCTGCATGACCCAGCCGCCGGCCCATCCGCAGAAGGCCCAGCCCAGGTTCCAGCACATGTTGATGAGGCTGTTCACCGTCGCCCTCTCGTGCGCGGGGACGATCTCCATCTGGAAATTGGTGATGAGGGGGTTGGCAAGGTTCATGAGAGCCCCCCGGATGAGCGAGGCCACAGCGTAGACCCCGAGGTGGGGCACCAGGCCCATCACCGCCAGGAACGGGAGGGAGAGGAACTGGCTCCCCACGGCGGCCCTCACCTTCCCCCACCTCTCGGCGAGAAGGGGGGCGACGAGCGCACCGAGGCCGGTCAGAAGAGACCCTATCGAGAAGATGAGTCCTATCTGGGCCGGAGTGGCCCCGAGATACTGGTCCATGAACACGTTCTGGAGCGGTATGATCATCCCCGCCCCCAGACCCGTGAGAACGGTCGGGATGAGGATCTTGAGGGTCAGGCGCGGGGCGCTGAGCCGTGGCCACCAGAGAGACCCCGCCGTGCGGACGGGAGGTCTGCCGCAGGTGGTCTCGCGCAGGCCGAAGAGGGGGACAAGGGCCGCCAGCCACAGCCCCACCCCGACCAGGAGCGTCGCCTGCAGGGGCAGGGCGGCCTCCTGCCCGACCCCGTAGAGCCCGCCGAAGAACCTCGGGAGGAGTCCGCCGAGGTTGCTCCCGACGACCCAGGAGCCCATCATGAGGGCCGAGTGGAGGCCGAAGAGGTGAGCCCGTTCGTGGTCCCTGCTGGTCTCGACGAGCAGGGGGGCGCTCGTCACCATGCTGACCGTCCAGGCCCCCCCGCTGAGAACAGCCGCCGCCAGCAGGACCCCGGGCACCGGCAGGAGGACCTGGGCCAACACCCCGCCGGCACCCACAGCGCCCGAGACGAGGAGCGCCTTGCGGCGCCCGAAGTGGTCGCTCACCCGGCCGGCGGGCAGGGCGAAGACGACCCCGGCCATGGAGGTGTAGAAAATGAGCATACCCAGGAAGCTCTCCTCGTACCCGAGGCGGAGGAGATAGAGGTTGAAGACGACCTGGGTGAGGCCGGAGGCCACGCTTCCCAGGAAGCTCGACCAGAGATAGAGCTTCGCGTCGGTGGAGAAGGACCTGATGTAGGAAAGGTAGCCGACCAGGTAGCGCAGCAAGGCTTACTCCTCTTTCTGTCTGTGGGTCTTGTGTCTGTGTCTGTCCGCTCCGCGGTCCGGACGTCCCTCGGCGCGCCCTTCGCAGGCGCGGGGCGCCGCCGCGGTGAGTATCTCGCGGATGCGCTCTTCCAGCCTGGACCTCTCGTTGAGGTCCGGGTCTTCGAGGACCTCCTCCAGGAGCCGCCGCAGGACCATCCCCACCTTCGGCCCCGGTCCGATCCCGCCCACCCGCATCACGTCCGCCCCGTCGACGGCCAGGTCCGAGACCGTGTAGGCTCCACCCGACCGGGTCAGACGCTGCACACGGACGAGGAGGGCCGCCGTCTCCCGGTCACCCCTCCCCCCGGCCGTTCCGGTCGCACGGCGGTCGGCCCGGCGAAGGGTGACGAGATCGTCGATGTTCTCCGGCCCGACCCTGTTTATGAGCCGGCGCACGGCGGCGTCCTTCATCCCCGGCTGCCACCGGAGGGCCATGTGGTGGCGGACGAGATGGACGACCCTGTTCCGGAGGGCCTTACCGTACCGGAGGCGGTCGAGGATCTCGCCGGCCATCGCGGCGCCGACCTTCTCGTGCCCGAAGAAGTGCCTCCGTCCGTCCTTGACGGTGAGAGTCCGCGGCTTCCCCACGTCGTGCAGGAGTGCGGCCAGCCTGAGGTGGAGGACCGGCGGCACACCAGAGACGACGCGGAGCGTGTGCTCCCACACGGTGTACCGGTGGTGTTCGTTCTGCACGAAGCCCACGGTCTCGAGCAGTTCCGGGATGAAGCACCCGAGGAGGCCGAGTGACCGGAGGTCCTCCAGGGTCCGCGCGGCGGCGGGTCCCGGCAGTACGAGACACCGCTCGAACTCGTCCCTTATCCGCTCCACCGAGACGCGGCGGAGGAGACGGGCGTCCTTCCGGATGGCCCGGGCCGTGGCCGGGTCCAGGCTGAAGCCGAGCTGGCCGGCGAGGCGCACCGCCCTCATCATCCGCAGAGCGTCTTCGTTGAACCGGTCCTCGGGCGGACCGACGGTCCGGACGATACCCCGGACCAGGTCACAGAGACCGCCGTAAGGGTCGGTGACCTTCCCCTGGAGACTCAAGGCCAGGGCGTTGACGGTGAAGTCCCGCCGGGAGAGGTCGTCTTCGAGCGAGCCCGTGAAGGTCACATGGTCCGGCCGTCGGCCGTCGGAGTAAGGGCCCTCCCGGCGGTAGGTGGTCACATCGACCTCGGTCCCGTCGGGGCAGATAACCCTGACCGTGCCGTGCCTCAGCCCGATAGGGAGTGTCCGCGGGAAGACGCTCATGACGTAGCGCGGCTCGGCCGAGGTCGCCACGTCCCAGTCCACGGGCCGGAGGCCCAAGAGCGTGTCCCTGACGCCTCCACCGACAGCGAAGGCCTCGAACCGGTGTGCCCGCAGGGTGAGGAGGACCTGGCGCACGGCCGGAGGCAGGGCGCGGGGGCCGGCCAGCCTGAGGAAGAGGAGCCGCAGAGCCAGGCGGACGGCTCCACCCGGTCCCCGACCGCCGGGCGGACGCCTAACGGGCGAGGGCTTCCGACGGAGCAAGTCTCGTTCTCTTGCCTTCCCGCTCGGCGGCCTCGGCGCCTTGGTCTTCTTCCTCGCCCTCGGTCCCGGACCCGGGCTTGCCGCCCTCCCCCGCCGGCGGAGGGGCCAGCGTCCCCGCCACAGGCGGCAGCTCGATGCCGGCCTCGGTGAGGACCTGCTCGAAGTCGGCGCGTTCGAGGACCTCCCGGTCCATCAGGGCCTCGGCGACCATGTCCAGACCGACCCGGTTCTTCACCAGGATCTCTCGGGCCCGCTCATAGCACTCCTGGACGGTCTTGCGGACCTCGGTGTCTATGGCCGCGGCCACTTCCTCGCTGTAGTCCCTCTCACGGGCGAGGTCGCGCCCCAGGAACGGGGAGTCGTAGCGACTCCCGAAGGTGAGCGGCCCCAGACCGCTCATGCCGAACTCGGTGACCATCCGGCGGGCCATGCGCGTCGCCTTCTCCAGGTCGTCCTGCGCACCCGTCGAGGCCTCGCCGAAGACGAGGTCCTCCGCCGCCCGGCCGGCCAGGAGGGAGGTGACCTTGTTGATGATCTCCCCCCTGGTGATGAGGTGCCTGTCCTCGATGGGCAGGGGCAGGGTGTAGCCGAGGGCGGCGCCGCGCGGATGGATGGACACCTTGTGGACGGGGTCCCCGCCGGGCAGGAGCCGTGAGACCAGCGCGTGGGCCGCCTCGTGGTAGGCGACGATGCGCCTCTCCTTGGGGGTCAGGATGCGGGCCTTCTTCTCCGGGCCGGCGATGACCCTGTCGATGGCCTCCTCCAGCTCGTCCATGCCAATCTTCCTGCGGCGGCGCCTCGCGGCCAGCAGGGCGGCCTCGTTCATCACGTTCTCGAGGTCGGCAGGGGTGAACCCCGGGGTGCGCCTGGCGATGATCTCGAGGTCCACCTCGGGGGCGAGGGGTTTGTCCCGGCCGTGCACCTTGAGGACCTCGGTCCGCTCCCTGATGTCCGGCTTGTCGATGGTTATCTGCCGGTCGAAGCGGCCGGGCCTGAGGAGGGCGGGGTCGAGGATGTCCGGACGGTTCGTGGCGGCCATGACAATGATCCCCTCGTTGGCCCCGAAACCGTCCATCTCCACCAGGAGCTGGTTCAGGGTCTGCTCGCGCTCGTCGTGACCTCCGCCGTAGCCGGCGCCCCGCTGTCGTCCGACAGCATCTATCTCGTCGATGAAGACGATGCAGGGCGCGTTCTTCTTGGCCTGGTCGAAGAGGTCCCGGACGCGGGAGGCGCCCACGCCGACGAACATCTCAACGAAGTCCGAGCCGCTTATGCTGAAGAAAGGCACGCCAGCCTCGCCGGCCACGGCCCGGGCCACCCATGTCTTGCCTGTACCCGGTGCGCCCATCAGGAGGACGCCCTTGGGTACGCGCGCCCCCATCTCGGTGTAGCGCTTGGGGTGCTTGAGGTAGTCGACGATCTCCCGGAGCTCCTCCTTGACCTCCTCCGCCCCGGCCACGTCCTTGAAGGTGACGCGCTTGCGGTCGTCCACGGTGTGCAGACGGGCGCGGCTCTTCCCGAACTGCATGACCCGGTTCCCGCCGCCCTGGGTCTGCTGCATGATGAAGAAGAAGGCAATCATGACCAGGAGCACGGGACCGAGCGTCGTCAGGAGCGTCATGAAGACGGAGGGCTTGGGGCTCGTGTCGAGGTCCACGAGGACCCCAGCCTCATGCAGGCGCCGGTAAAGGTCCGGGTCCTCGGGAAGGACGACCGCGAACTCCCGTCCGTCCTTGAGCTTCCCAGTGGCCTCCTGCTCGACGATCTTGACCTCGTCTAGATTACCCTGTTCGAAATGTTCCATAAAACCAGAATACGTCAGCTCGAGCGGGACCGACCTGTTCATCTCGAACAGGTTGACGAGCGAGACGGCGATGAGGATCAGCAGGAGCCAGAACGTGACACTCCTGAGCGTCCGGGTCAACCGGGGCCCTCCCTACCGGTCCTGCGCGTCGGGGCGCCGAACCGTTCGACGCAAGACTGCGATGCGAGTGGAAGACGCAAGACAAAAAAGGGGCGCCTTGCACAACCGCCCCCTGCGCCCAACGCAAGGTCTCACGTATTCTACCATAGAGCCTCTCACGGCAACAACCGCGGCCCGTTCAGCGGCAGGCCCGCCCTCCCGGGCGGGTCTTGAGCCTCTCAGCCGTGACGCGCAGCACTCCGCCTGCCCCGCGGCGGGCGAGGAACCGCTCGTCCGGCCTCAGACCGACGACCCAGACGATGCGGTCGGACGCGTCGACAAGGAGCGGCCAGCGGTCGCGTTCCGCCCGCGGCGTCTTGCACGATATGAAGAAATCCTTGAGCTTCTTCGTCCCGCCCACACCCAGAGGCCGGAAGGCGTCACCGCGGCGGCGGGTCCTCACGCGGAGGGGCATCTCGACCTCGTCAGGGTCGAGGTCCACCTCCATGCGGCCGGGGCCGCGCGGGGCTCGCCGTCGGGTCCCGTCTCCGGCGGGGATGAACTCGGCCGTGAAGGACCAGCCGAGAGCCGGCACCTCGGTCCGCCCGGGGACGGCAAGCACGGCCGGCTCCGGCCGTCCGCTGTCGGCGGGGCCGTCGGAGGCGCCGGGGCCGTGGCGGCCGTCGCGGCCGTCGCCGACGCGGCCGCGCTCCCGCCGGCCCTCACACCTGGCCAGGAAAACGTATCTATAGCCGGCCTCCAGGACGACCCCGCCCGGGAACTCGAGCCTGCCGCCCACCCTGAAGCGTTCGGCGGCCCGGACGGCCCTTTCCACGCCGGCGCGGCCGATGTCCCGTCCCGCTTCCGGCCCGGCCAGCCGGCGGAGGACCCGTCTCAGGACCCTCTTCCGGAGAGCTCCGGGCAGTCTCTTGAGTCCGGCTCTGGACATCGCGACCACGGAGCCCGGGACCGGTGAGAGCCCCGCGAACGGGCTCTCGCCCTCGGGAACGCCCGGCCGGCACAGCCGCGCCTCCCGACGGGCGGCCTCCTCTTCGAGAGCTTCCGCCTCCTCCCGGGCGATGGCCGCCAGCCGGACGAGGGCCTCCCTGACCCGCGGGTTGTAGCTCTCGAGGAGGGGTAGGACCCTCGCCCGCACGAAGTTGCGGCGGAAGCGTTCGTCGGTGTTGGTCTCGTCCGAGCGGGGCTCGAGCGACCAGGCCCGGCAGTAGTCGAGGATCTCCTCCCGGGTGACGGTGAGGAGAGGCCTGACCAGCACCCAGCCCTCGTCGCGGCGGAGGGCGGGCATCCCGGCCAGACCGTCAAGGCCGGTCCCCTCGATGACCCGCATCAGGACCGTCTCGGCCTGGTCGTCGAGGTTGTGCCCGACGGCCACCCGCGGCTCCCCCGCGGGGCCCGGACCCCACGACCTGGCGACCGCGGCCAGGGCCTCGTAGCGGACCTGCCTGGCCGCCTCCTCGAGCGAGAGGCCGCCCCGGCCTGCCGCGGCCGCGGCGTCGACCGTCTCGCCGTGGAACTCCAGGCCCAGCTCGGCGGCCGTCTCGGCCACGAAGGCCATCTCCACCGCGCCCCTGTCCCCTCGGAGGCCGTGGTCCACATAGGCCACCCGCAGGTCGAAGGGCAGCTCGTCGCGCAGGCGGGAGAGCACGTGCAGGAGGGTGAGGGAGTCCGGTCCCCCGGAGACGGCGGCCAGGACGCGGTCGCCCTCCCGGAGGAGTCCTTCCGTCAGGGAGAACTCCCTGACCTTCCCGTAGACGGTGTCGGGGTCGTGCGGTCCCACCATCATGCAATCATTATCGCACATGCCTCACCCCCACAGACAGAGTGGAGAAAGAAGGAGGGTGTGCCCATGACCGGCACACCCTTGGAGTTGGGGGAGGAAAGACTCAGGCTCCCTCGCGGGAGCTGAATCTCAGCACCAGAACGGTTATGTCGTCCCTCAGTCCGCCGCCCCGGGCGTAGGCCGTCCCGCCGCCGGCCGCGGCGGTGAGACGCCTGCGGCTGAAGGAGACGGCGGCCTCGACAAGGGCGTCGGCGACCTCCTGCGGGCCCGCGTTCCCCACCTCTCGGAGGAGCTCCACGACCCAGCTCTCCGACGGCGCCGGCCCGAGGTGGTCCGAGGCGGCCAGGAGCCCGTCGGTCGCCAGGACGACGAGGTCCCCCGGCTGGAACGTCTGGCGGTGGCCGTCGGTGGAGACCTCCGGCAGGACGCCGAGGGGCAGACTGGCGGAGTGGATGACGGTGACCTCACCCCCGCGCCTGAGATAGCTCGGAGTGGCCCCGACCTTTATGAACCTCCCCTGTCCGTCGTGCAGGTCGACCGTGAGGAGGTCGAGAGTGGCGAAGCGCTCGTTGACGGACTTCAGAAGGAGCAGGGAGTTCACCGTCCTGACGGTCATGTCCGTGTCGAACCCCAGGCGGAAGAGCTCCTCCAACATCCTGACGGTGGCCTGACTCTCGGCGGCGGCCTGCGGTCCGGCCCCGGTCCCGTCGGAGAGGACGGCGCAGAGGCGGTTGCCGGGAAGCTCCTCGATGAGGTAGGAGTCACCGGAGATGCCGCCGGGCGCCTTGCGGGCCTGCGCGACGCCGAGTTTGAACTCCAGGCGCCGGGGCACGGCGAGCCGGAACGAGCACTCGGGCTCGCCCCTCACGAGACCACACCGGACGTCGGAGACGACGAGGGTCTCTCCGGCCGCCGCCGAGACCGCGGGGGCGGCGACCTCCCGGCAGGCCTCCCCGGTGTCGCAGACCTCTGCTGTGACCTCGAACTCGGGCTTCCCGTCGGGAATCTGCCCGGCCACGACGGAGAGGGCCGGGAAGCCGGCCCGCTCGAGCCGTGAGAACACCTCGTCGGCCAGCCCGGCGCTTCCGGCGACCTCCTCCCGGAGGCCCTCGCCGAGCGCGCGCAGCACCCCGGACAGACCGTCGAGCTGGCGGCAGACCACGCCCCGGGTCTCACGGAGCTTCTTGCGCCAGTGCTGGTTGAGGGCGGCTATCTCCTGCAGGAAGTTCATCGTCGTGACGAGCTCGCCGAGGTGGACACACCTCCGGCGGAGGTGGGTCGGGACATCCCTGGCCTCGAGCTGGCCGCGCTGCGCGGTTATCTCCAGGAGCCCCTGCATCGCACCTCGGGTCCGCTCCCGGTCACCCTTCCAGCACGTCCGGAAGAGGCGGCACGACTCGCAGACGCGGCAGGCCGCCTCAGCCAGGCTGGCGAGGGTCGAGGGGTCCGGGTTCTTCGACGGCGGGGAGGCGGCGGTGGAGGTGGCCGAAAGCTCCCGCAGGGTCGCGGCGAGCTGCCCGAAGACCTGGCTGAAATCGATGAGGCGCCGGCCCAGGTAGTCGTTCTCCGGCGTCCCCGGTCCGCCGGCGCGGCCGCCCTTGCCGACAGTGCCTCCCAGAGTGGCCCTGAGGTCGTGCACCAGGTGGGTCGGAAGGATGAGGAAGAGTCCGGCGGCCGTCCCCGCCTCCAGGATGACGCCCCTCAAATGGAGGGCCTCTTCGATCAACGGTGAGAGCAGAAGGACACCGAAGAAGTACCCGGCCGCCGCCCCCGCCTTCCCGTAGTCGCGGAAGACGCCGGTCAGGAGCCCTCCGACCGCCAGGAGGGCCAGACCTGAGAGGCCCCCGGCCGAGCACAAGGCCAGGATGACGCCTGACGCGGTCCCGACGGCGGCCCCTATCCCGGCGCCACCCGCAGCCCCCGCCGTGACCACCAGGAGGCCGCCCAGGACGCCCGAGGCCCTGAGACCGGCGTAGCCGAGACCCGACAGACCGGCCAGCGCCGTCGCGGCGGTGATGGCCCCGGCGACGACCTGCTCGGCCCCGAGAGCCACGGGAGCCCGGGCCGAGGCGAGAGGCGGCAGGGCCGTCAGGTAGACGAGGGTCAGGACAAAGCCCAGGAGGGCGGCGAAGAAGGCCATGAGGAACCGGTAGGGGGTCGCGTCGCCGAGGAACGCGGCGACGCACCCGGCGACAAGGGTCACGGTGAAGGTGAGTGCGGCCAGGGTCAGCGGCCGGCTGGACCGTCCCTGCCGGTCGAACACCGCCATGAGCAGGGCCAGCCCGGCCGCCGCACCGGTGAACTCCAGACAGCCCACCACCGAACCCGTGGAAAGCATCCCGGCGGCGGCGGCGAGAGCGACGCCCAGACAGCGCCTCGGGTTCAGAGCCAACGTGGCGGCGAACAGCGCCGTGCCGAACGGGGTCACGGCCTGCAGGACGGTCGCCCGGCCGACGAGGAAGGCCAGGACGTTAAGGGGAAGGGCCTCAAGGGCGAAGACCGATCGCAGGCACTCCAGAACGTCCCGTACCGCCCCGGCCAGGCGGCCGGGGACCTGGGATGTGTCGTGGTGACCGTCGCGGTGGGACCTGGAGGTGTGCCCCCCCACGACCCCGACACCTGTCCGCCCCAAGGCCGTCCCCTCCCGGACACCGGTCCCTCTCACCGGTCTCTCTCACCGTGCACCTCACCCGCCGCCCGTCACGGTGCGGCGCCCAAGGATTCTACCAGGGCCGTCGTCGGGGGGATTGTCATAAGTCCGGAGGTGGGGCGCGGCACCGAGCGGCATAAGGAGGCAGGTTTCGACAGAGACGGCGCGGAGGAAGGACGCCGGTGTTGCGGGTGTGGCCGCAAGCGGCGGGAGGGCGCGGCAGGGCCCCGGGAAACCTGTCGGCTCGTGAGGGAAAAACACGCCCAGGGCCGGGCGGGTGATGCCGCGGCCTCCCCGTACGGTCCGGCCCCGGAACGACTCTCCGCCTCTCGACGGTCGTCTCTCAGTCGAGGGCGGCCTCTATGGCCTGCTCCATCTGACTGGCGGTCATCCCGCCGGTGACCCGCTCGACGACCATACCGTGGGGGTCGATGAACACGTTGGTGGGAATCCCGCGGACCAGGTAGCGGTGGGTGACGACCTGGTCCTCATCCAGCAGGACCGTGAGAGTGTAGCCGTTCTCCTCGAGGAACTCGGACACCACGGCCCGACTCTCCCCGACGTTGACCGCGTAGATGGCCACACGGTCGCCGTACTTGTCGTAGACCTCCTGGAGGGAAGGCATCTCCTTGACGCAAGGGGGGCACCAGGTGGCCCAGAAGTTCAAGTAGACCGCCTTCCCCCGCAGAGAGGAGAGGGAGACCTCGTTCCCGTCGAGGTCTTCGAGGGTGAAATCAGGGGCCGGGTGGCCCGGGAAGGGTTTCGCCTCCAGGTCACCCGAGGGCTCGGCCTGCCTGCCGAGAAGCTGGAAGCCCACCACAACGAGGAGGGCCACGACCACGGCGGCGACCAAGAAGGAATAGCGTCTTGCGGTCACGCGATCACTCCCGTTCCGGTAAGGGTCTCGGAGCGGCCTCTCAACCGAACGCTCCGGTCAACCTCGAGAAACGTCCGGTGTAGAGTGCGACACCCATCAAAATCATCAGGAGGCCGCTCATCTTCTGGACGGTCCCCAGGTGCCGTGACAGGCCCCGCATCCTTTCAAGGGCGGTTGAGAGGAGAAGGGCACTGGCCAGGAACGGCACGGCCAGTCCCAGGGAGTAGGCTGTCAGAAGGACGGCCCCGGCTCGCATCGAGGCAGTACTCCCGGCCAGGATCAGAATCGAGGAGAGGATGGGACCGATACACGGACTCCAACCGATGGAGAAGGCGGTGCCCGCCAGGAACGAACGTACAGGACCGGCGTTCCCCGTGAGGTGTCTGTGGCCGTAGTAGCGGTTGAGGGCCGGCAGATTGAGGACGCCGCTCAGGTGCAGGCCGAGGAGTATGACGACGACCCCGCCGACTTTCTCCAGCAGGGCCCTGTGGGCCAGGAGCCACCGCCCCACCGCGCTCGCCGAGAGGCCCAGGAGGATGAACACCACGCTGAAGCCGAGAACGAACGCCGCGGCGTTCACGAGGAGCCGCCGGTGCGCCTTCCGTCGGGCCGCCCCCTGCCCGCCCAGCTCCTCGACCGCCTGTCCCGCAAGGTAGGCGAAGTAGCTCGGAACAAGGGGAAGGATGCAGGGGGACAAGAAGGAGACGAGCCCCCCGGCGAAGGCGGCCACGAGTCCCGTGTCAGCCGCACCCATGAGGCTACCCCCCTTACGGGTAGGGTTTCTCCGGCCCGACCGACGCCCCAGCAGAGCGCGGTACGTCGACCAGTATTGTTATACCACCCGGGGTATCTCTTTTGTAGCCCCGCCGGTCGGCAAAGTAAGCCAAGCCCGCGCCGGTTCTGGTATGGTAAGAGTGGGGGGAGAGACGGAGGCTCGGTTCCGCCGGCCTTGACCTGGAAGAAGGTCTGGTGGAACAGATGGCGGAAGGCATCCGCGACCACGGGCGGAGTCAGGGAGCTGGCCAGCCGGGGTGCTCTCGGAGCTCGTGCGGATCTCGGCCGCTCCTGAGCAAGCTCCTCTTCGTCCCCGAATACCGGAGAAGTCCCTCGACCTCTGCCACGAGTTCAACAGCCGGTCGTCAGTCTGCGGGCTGGGCAAGGACAACCTGGTCGCAGGCGATATCAGATGAGCGAGGTGAACAGTCCTGGCAAGAAGAGCTCCGGGTCGGCACCCGCCCCGCACGCATCTCTACATCGTGAACGTGGAGGCGGCCGTGTTCTCCGGTGACCGGTGGCTGGTCATCAGGCGCAGTGAGGAAGAGGAGCACGCCCCCGGCACCCTGTCCTTGGTCGGCGGGAAAGTGGAAGGTACTGCGGAGGTCTCCGCCATCCTGGAAAAGACGCTGGTGCGCGAAGTCCTTGAAGAAGTGGGCATCGAGGTCAAGGACGAGTTGGTCTACCTCGAGAGCAAGATCTTCCTCACCGACAAAGGCGAACCCGTCGTAGACGTGGTCTTCGTCTGCGAGCATGAGTGCGGGGAGGCGCGCTGTGCGGACGCCGAGGTGGACGCTGTCTACTGGATGACCGCGAAAGAGGTCATCGGTGACGACAGGGCGCCCCGCTACCTCAAGGACACCATCCGGCTGGCCGAGACGGTGAGGCTCCGCCTCAGCCGGCGCGGAGGCTGAGCAGGGCGAGCCAAGGCGCCGGTCCCACCCGACAACGACTTGCCTCCGCCCGGGCACCAGGCCCCTCAGCCAAGACGGCGGTCAAGGAAACCCTTCAGTCCCCTATTCCTCGGGGAGATGGGTGCGACGGACAAGGTCACCTACAACCATTGGGACAGCTATCCCGAGCTTTCAGTCCCCTATTCCTCGGGGAGATGGGTGCGACGCCTCGACTACTACGCGACGCTGGAGGAGGGGCAAACTTTCAGTCCCCTATTCCTCGGGGAGATGGGTGCGACACCGCAGGATAAGAATCCTGTCGGTCCGTCACGGCTCTTTCAGTCCCCTATTCCTCGGGGAGATGGGTGCGACGTCCCTCCTTCTTCTCCTTCTCCTGGCTCACCCAACCTTTCAGTCCCCTATTCCTCGGGGAGATGGGTGCGACATCCAGAGCCCCGGCCCCGGCCGCCTTCTGCAGATCGCTTTCAGTCCCCTATTCCTCGGGGAGATGGGTGCGACTTCTGATAGGTGAAGGAGCACGTCCCTCTGTCCGCCTTTCAGTCCCCTATTCCTCGGGGAGATGGGTGCGACACGGCGCCGAAGCCGGTCGAGCCGGTCCTGCCCACTTTCAGTCCCCTATTCCTCGGGGAGATGGGTGCGACGGAACGATGGAACGCAGAAGCTTGTCTCCAGCTCGGCTTTCAGTCCCCTATTCCTCGGGGAGATGGGTGCGACGCGGGGGAATGGGCTCCGAGAGATTGGAGCCACAAGCTTTCAGTCCCCTATTCCTCGGGGAGATGGGTGCGACTCCGGCAGGGATTCGAGCGCTGGCGGCCGTCGTACCACTTTCAGTCCCCTATTCCTCGGGGAGATGGGTGCGACAGGGCGACCGGCGGACGGCGACGCTCATCATCGACCTTTCAGTCCCCTATTCCTCGGGGAGATGGGTGCGACGGTGCTCTGCGGCGGGTGAGGGTGCGGAGGAGAGTGCCTTTCAGTCCCCTATTCCTCGGGGAGATGGGTGCGACACGTCGTCGATGAGTGGGGACTCGTCCCTGGCCACCCCTTTCAGTCCCCTATTCCTCGGGGAGATGGGTGCGACGCAATCAATGCCACGGCTTCAATCAGGGTTCTGAAGCTTTCAGTCCCCTATTCCTCGGGGAGATGGGTGCGACAGTAGTGATGGAGGACTTCGAGTGGTTCGGTTCACGCTTTCAGTCCCCTATTCCTCGGGGAGATGGGTGCGACCCCGGGGCCTTCAAGAAGACCATCCAGGAGGCCGACATCCTTTCAGTCCCCTATTCCTCGGGGAGATGGGTGCGACCGTGGTTCCGGTTCGGCCCGCGGTCCAGCAGGCGGATGCTTTCAGTCCCCTATTCCTCGGGGAGATGGGTGCGACTACGCGGAGGACCTGGCGGGCCGGTGTGTGGTAGGAACACCTTTCAGTCCCCTATTCCTCGGGGAGATGGGTGCGACAGCAACTCCTGTCCTCCTTGCCGCAGGAGGAGGATGCTTTCAGTCCCCTATTCCTCGGGGAGATGGGTGCGACGATAGGTATGTGTAGCTGGTGCAGAGACGAAGCGGTATACGCTTTCAGTCCCCTATTCCTCGGGGAGATGGGTGCGACAAGTTGGCTCAAACTTCTTCCCTGTCCGAGGAGGACCTTTCAGTCCCCTATTCCTCGGGGAGATGGGTGCGACTGTGCGGCCGTGTGTGCTCGGTGGGGACCCACGGTCTTTCAGTCCCCTATTCCTCGGGGAGATGGGTGCGACTCGTGCGACCTGCACCCTGCACCACTGCGTACCATCGCTTTCAGTCCCCTATTCCTCGGGGAGATGGGTGCGACCGAGAGGAGGGCCGCGGGTGGTGCAAGACGGAGGCAGAGCTTTCAGTCCCCTATTCCTCGGGGAGATGGGTGCGACCTGTGAGAGGCTATGTAGCCAGGCTGTCCGTCTCTTCTTTCAGTCCCCTATTCCTCGGGGAGATGGGTGCGACGCAAACCCTTGGTTCGGGCGGAGGTGCCTGGGTACGACTTTCAGTCCCCTATTCCTCGGGGAGATGGGTGCGACCGTACCGGCTCACGGTGGAGGGGACGACGTTGAGCCCTTTCAGTCCCCTATTCCTCGGGGAGATGGGTGCGACGGCAGGGGAGTGGTCCCCGCGTGACTGGAGCCACAAGCTTTCAGTCCCCTATTCCTCGGGGAGATGGGTGCGACAACGGAACGTCCGAACGGAAAATCAGGGAATTCGGACTTTCAGTCCCCTATTCCTCGGGGAGATGGGTGCGACCCCGTACGAGGAGCCCTGCGTCCAGGTGCGCACCGGAGCTTTCAGTCCCCTATTCCTCGGGGAGATGGGTGCGACTCCTGTCGGTCCGGCACGGCTCGGCGTACTTCTTCGGGCTTTCAGTCCCCTATTCCTCGGGGAGATGGGTGCGACGAGCATGACCGACACGACAGGAGCCACACCGGTCGGGCTTTCAGTCCCCTATTCCTCGGGGAGATGGGTGCGACGTTTCTGGCCGTTCTGGGAGGTATGTCTACCCTACCCCTTTCAGTCCCCTATTCCTCGGGGAGATGGGTGCGACGAGATCTCGGGGAAGCCGGGCATGGGGAACCCGATGCGCTTTCAGTCCCCTATTCCTCGGGGAGATGGGTGCGACGCGGCTCACTGAATGGGTGAAGGAGGAGAAGAAGGAACTTTCAGTCCCCTATTCCTCGGGGAGATGGGTGCGACTCCTTCTTCTCCTCCTCCTCCTTCTGGCTCACCCACTCTTTCAGTCCCCTATTCCTCGGGGAGATGGGTGCGACACTCATGCAGAAGCTGGAGCCAGGCTTTGGCCAGGAGGCTTTCAGTCCCCTATTCCTCGGGGAGATGGGTGCGACCACTCTCGAGACCCCACTGTGCCAGTATCACCGCCACCTTTCAGTCCCCTATTCCTCGGGGAGATGGGTGCGACCTGACCGCAGGCAACAGCGTCCCTTCCCTGAGATTAAGACTTTCAGTCCCCTATTCCTCGGGGAGATGGGTGCGACCTCACGGGCGAGCTCGGTAAGATCTACGGCTCCCCGGTCTTTCAGTCCCCTATTCCTCGGGGAGATGGGTGCGACGCCACGGACACGCCGGGGAGCGGTACTCTCTACCTCCCTTTCAGTCCCCTATTCCTCGGGGAGATGGGTGCGACACGAAGCTCACGTCTATGCGCCGGAGGGCGGCCCCACCTTTCAGTCCCCTATTCCTCGGGGAGATGGGTGCGACGCTCGATGACACCCGAATCCCGCAGGTCCGCTAGATGCGCTTTCAGTCCCCTATTCCTCGGGGAGATGGGTGCGACCGACCTCATCCGGGCGGCTGCTAACTACGCCGCTCACGCTTTCAGTCCCCTATTCCTCGGGGAGATGGGTGCGACTCTCGGATCGAGGTCGCGCCGGCAAGCGCCAGAGCTTCTTTCAGTCCCCTATTCCTCGGGGAGATGGGTGCGACTCCGGCTATTCTTGGGTCGAGGCGTACTGTACCGTGCTTTCAGTCCCCTATTCCTCGGGGAGATGGGTGCGACAGCGCCGTGCTGGCGAGTGGCTGGAGAAGCACGGCTACTTTCAGTCCCCTATTCCTCGGGGAGATGGGTGCGACACGATCCAGCGGATCCGGTCGACGACAGAGTTGAGAGCTTTCAGTCCCCTATTCCTCGGGGAGATGGGTGCGACAGTTCCCTAGCTGCGCTTTTGCATCGCCTCCTTGCATTGACGGTGCTACGGCCCAGGTAGGCCGCCTAGTGCGAGGCTTTCGAAGATGACTTCTAGCCCGCAATCCGACCTCCTCCTTCGAAACTCGCCCTGCCGGGTCGTTCTGAAGCCGGCCCACGCCAAGACGGGCGGGGTCCGCGGCAGGAGGAACGTCCATTGAAAGCCCAGCTATCTGATGTCTTCTCTCGCCCACGCTCGACTGCCGGAGACCCCGCCCGATGGCCCCGAAGGGGCCCGATGACCCGATTTTCGAAGATGGAGAATCCGCGCAGAACAGGGGGTCGCCTTCGAAAAATCCAGCCCTTTCTCCCAGATAGTCCCAGACCCCGAGCCCCCATATGAAGTTTTCAAGGTGCAAGGCCTGAGGCGCCGGAGCGGAGAGTCCCCCTATCTCCGGGAGCGTCCCTTGTCACGTGCGCCCTTCCGCCGCGACAAGGCCGGGTGGTCCGGCCAGGCGAAGTTGAGGGTCCCGCCGTGCGAGTAGACGACCAGGTCCGTCTCCTCGCCCAGGGCGACGTCCTGCGGGGTGCCTTCGGGAAGCACGACGCCCTCTGCGTTCGGGTCTCCGACGACCTTGAACCAGAGCCGGCCCCTGCCTTTCGGATCCTCCACCCGTACGACCCGGACGACCTCTCCCCGCCTGTACTCCCGGCGGGCACGTCCACCTGAGGAGACTTCGCCGGCACCGGGCCCCTCACCCCCCACCCCCGACTTCACAGCCTCTTCCGGCCGCTCACCGGGGGCGGCCAGGGCCTCAAGCGCCTCCCGCGACACCAGCCGTCCGTACCCCGCGTTGGTCTTCGCCCCGGCTCCCCACTCGGCGAGGGCCTCCTTGAGGAGAGCCATGGCCAGCTCGGCCCACCTCGCCCCGTCCGGGCCCTTCACGTCGCACTCTACGGCGACCAGGAAGGTCCCCTTCACACTCAGGAACGGCACCGGGACAGGGTCGTCGTAGTCGGTGGGCGGCTCCGTGCCCGCGTGCGTGTAGTATCCGCGATGGTGCACGGTCATCACGTCGAGCTCCAGCGACCCGGCGACACACTCCGGCAGTATCCAGGCGTCGTGGAAGATGATGTGCCCGGCGTCCTCCTGCGACCCGAACAGGACCTGATAACTCGGACCGGGAGGTCCCTCCTGCCCGCTGCGGGTCGGGCCTCTGAACTCGGTGTCCCTCTCGCCCCATACGTTGTGGCAGTAGTGCGCCGCCAGCCCCTTGAGGGCGGAGCCGGGGATGACGGGCACACCGTAGACATGGTGAAGGCGCAGCCCCACCTCCAGGGCCGACGCGGCGCCCAAACCGACCGCCAGACGCCCGAGGACGGTGAGTTCAGCCGTGACCGCGGCGGTCAGAGAGCGGCGGAAGCGCTCGAAGGCCATGCGGTAGACCCGGACCAGGTCGTCCGACCCGGTGGAACGGCCGGCCGCACGCAGGAGGTAGTCCCTCACCCTCTCCGAATCATCCCCCGGCCGATAGAGGCCGAGCACAAGGGCCGGATGCGCCAGGCCCCGAAGAGCCTCTTCTACCAAGTCCTCCTTGAGCCGTTTGGCCTCTTCGCCTTCTTCGCCTCTGAGCGGCAGTAGAACCCGGTGGCGCAGGGCGGCCCTGCGTTCCGATGGTGTCACGGTCCGTCGCCACCTCCCGACCCGGCGGAGTCATCCGGCAGCAGGGCCTCGCTGTAGCGGCAGAGCCAGGTGGCCGCCTCGAGGGCCTCGCGGCTGAGTCTCAGGTACGACCCGAGGGGCGCCCGACGGCTCTTCTCCTCCAAAGCGGCCCTGTCGTCTAGACCCATAACCGCGGCCAGGTCCTCAAGGTAGGTCCTGAAGACGGCCTTGTCCTGAGCCTTCTTCTGTACGAAGGCCACGGCCTGGCACAGCCCGCTGCCGTGCAGAAGGGCCGGGAAGCGCTTCGCCAGCACCTTGTAATCGGCGGGCTCACCCCGCCTTCCGCGGTCCCTTACGGCGAGCACCTTGCTCCAAGCCGTCTCGGCCCTCCTCTGCGTCCTGGTCAGCCTTCTCTTCTTAGTTCCCGCCTCGCCTGCGGTCACCGGCCCTCACCTCCGGAGAAGACCAGGCGCACCAGCCCCTTCCCCACCGTCGCCTTGCCTCCGAGCTGGCACCTCAAGGGACGAGTGCAGAAGGCCCTGATGAGGTCTCCCGCGCTGGGCCCGTTCTGTCCGTAGACCCGGTCGCACCAGACGGTCCCGGCCATCAGCGTCTCGGCCGGAAGGCTTTCCTCGTACCACAGGGCTCCTCCCTCCACCGTCCGGCATACAGGGTCGATGCGGATCCTGGCCGCCACCTCGGTCCCCGTCTCGGCCAGGAAACCGAAGACGTCGTCCGACACGACCGCCATGCGCTCTCTGAACAGAGAGACCCATTCGGGTTCGTCTGGGAAGACCTGGCGGGAGAGGAAGTCCGCCCACTCGTCCGCGCCTTCCTCGCGCCGGAAATCGAGGTCCTCCAGGTAGACCTCGCCGTCCTTCGCCAGGACCGTCCCCGGGGTGAGGATTGTTCCGTCGTCCACAGGTGAAGGCACCGCCGGGGCCTCGAGCCCCGCGTACTGCAAATCCCTTCGGAGAAGCTCCAGCGCCAAGCGACACGTCACCCAGGCGAACGTCCCGTAGACACTCCTCACGGGCAGCAGGACGAGGCGGGCGTCGGTGTAGACGAGGGAACCGGCCTGGTCCTGGCGGTCCTCCTGGCCCCCACGGCCGAAGGCCGTGTCGATGAGGTGGTTGTCCACCCTGGGGCCGGCCCCCTCACCGCTGCCTCCCCGCCGCGCCGAGTCCTCGAACAAGCCCCTCATGACTCCCTTGACCGTCGAGCCGGGCACAATCGGCCACCCGGTCGCCTTCTCCCGCATGACGGGGAGGTCGATGAAACCGACCCCCTGCCCTGCCCCCACGTGGAGAGGGGTGAGGGCGTGTATCCAGAAAACCCTGCTGGCCGTGGTCATGACCCTGTCGCCTCCTCACGACTCGGACTCGAGTTGTCGACATCCCACACACCCCACATGGCCAGGCCGAAGCCGTCCCGCCTGTCCTGTGGGTCGTCGCACACGGACCGCAGCCAAAGCCTCTCGGCCAGCACCCTGGCCCGGCCGCCGGCGACCTCGAAGAAGTAGACGCCTCCGGCCGGCACCAGACGTCTGACCGGCTTGGCCCGCCCCTTCGCGAGGTCCCACCCCGACACCGGCCTCCACCGCTCCAGGCAGGCCCCTCTCAGCACCAGGGTCAGCTCCTCCCCGGCCCCCGGGGGGCGTCCCCGGAGAGTCCCAGGGTCTATCCAGCCCGGCAGCCAGCCCCTCCCGAACACGGCCGGGGTCGCCAGCACGAGCCGTACCCCCATGGCCCGGTCCATAGCCTCGGGCAGACCCGCGGGCGGCCGGAGGAGTCCGTCCTCGCCGTCCGCCGAGAACTCGGCGAGGCGCCTTTCCCCGCCCATCGGGTGGAGCTCCCGGAGACCGTCCAGTGCCTCCCGCAAGGAGTCGTCGCCCGTCTCCACACGGACGACGATGGCCTCGCCCGGAGGGAAGACCAGCCCTTCGGTGGTGAAGAGATGATGCTCGCGCGCGGTCCCGAGGGTGCGGTCGATGCTCACATGAACCCGCGTCTCCCTCTCGGGAGAGAGGCAGAAGTGGGACTCGTCTTTGCCAACCCGGAAGCCGGAGGGGCCGTCCTCCTCGAGCCATTCACCCACCTTCTCCTGTGACCACCAGGTGGGCACCTTCGGAGGCGGCTTGGCCTCCACCACGCCGGCGATCGGCCACAGTCCCTCCAGAGGCAGGTCGCATCCGCATCCCGGCCGCGGCGGACGGGGCCTCAACAGGGCCAGCTTGAACAGGTTCTCAGTCCCGTACACCTGAGCGTCCCGCGGGGCAGGGAAGAACACCCGACGCCGGCCGTCCTCCGAGCACCGGAGGAGGAAGGGACCACCCACCTCCACCTCCTTGAGCCTCTCGAGGAAGCTCGGGTCCCCGAACGGCGGCGGGTCCGGCCGGCAGGCACACTTGGCCAGCACCGTCCTCACCGCCCCGGCGGTGACCGAAGGGTAGGGCCAGTCCAACGAACGGGCCCGGTTCCCCGCCCCCGGGGAGAAGGGCCGTCCGTCCCGCACCACCAACGGTGCGAGCGGCGCGATCTTGACCAGAGCCATCAGTCTCCTCCACCTCCCCTGTCCCCGGACGAGCCCGGCCGCCGTGGGCCGCGGTCCGCCTGCCGAACGGTCCGGGCGATGTGGCGGGCCAGGACCAGGGTCGCGGCGAGGTCCCGCAGGCGGAGCGGCCCCAGGGCCGTCCCTTGGGCCGGACCGAGGATGCGGTCGACCATCTCGGGCGCAAGCTTCCCCGCCTGACCCGACTTACGGCTCAGGACCCGTCGGGCGTCGGCCCGGACGACCTCGAGGAGATCCGCTGGGAGTTCGGAGTCATCCTTGAATTCCGGCTGATGTCTCCTGGCGAGGCCCTCGTAGTGCTCGGCCATCGACCGCAGCTCGAAGGCCGCCCGGGCGGGCAGCCTGTCTTCCAGGAACCATCGAGAGAAGAGTTCGAGGTCGTCCGCGAGGTTCGACTGCCGTCCGTCGCCGGAAGAGTCCGCCGGAGACCACCGCCCACGCACACGGACCTCAGAGGTCAGCCCCCTCGTCCTGAGCCAGACGCAGAGGCCGTTGCGGTCGGGCCGCTTCGCTTCCCTGAGGGCCTCGTCGGCCAGGTCCAGCAGGTCATCCAAGGGGTCCAGGAAATGCCCCACGGCGATGCCCACCGAGAGGGTCGGCCCGGCCGCGCCGCCGGTGTCCGGTTTCCTCCCGAGGGCGTCGTCCATCCGCCGGCCGAACTCCTCGTGGAGCTCACGGGCCGCCTTGAGGCACGTGTCGAGCGGGACGAACGCGAGCACGTCGTCGCCGCCGCTGTAAACGAGGACCCCGCGGTTCCGTTTCAGAATTCCACCCGCCTCCTCGGCGAAGGAGGCGAGGGCCCGCGACAACCTCTGGTGGGCGTCCTCGGAGCCGAGGCCCGAGAGCACCTCTCCCATCCGGTCGCCGTCCGCCGCGAGGACGGCGAGATAGGGCAGGGGCTCTCCGAACCCCTTCTCCCGGAGGACTCCCAGCCGCTCTTCTATGTCCCTCAACATCTCGTGGAGGGGACCGCTGCCTGTCTCCTCCAGCTTCTTCGCCTCCTCGAGGAAGGCCGGGTGCCGCCAGGTGAAGAGGACCTCCCCCTCGAAGGGGAAGTCCTGGTACACGGGGGCGTGTACCCGTGAGACGAGGCCCTCGAGCCCCTCGCACCGCTCCCTTATCTCCTTCAAGAGGACCTCGGCTTCGCCGCCAGCCGCCTGGACACCCCTGACCCACGGGTCGGCGGCGACGCGGCACACCGAGGCCACGCCCCTGTTCCGGAGCTGGCCCGGCGCGCCCAGGCGCTTCACCAGCCCGACGGCGTCGAGGTGCTCGCCCTCCTTTATGCCGCGACGGGTGAGCCGCTTGGGGTCCGCCCGGTTGCGAAGGAGCACGCTCTCCCGCGCCCCGTCGAGCGAGGACTTCGGCACGCCCTCCCGGCCCAACGCGGGCGCGAAGTCCCGGAGGGCCTTCCTGCCGTCGAGAAGCCTCTCGACCTCCCGGCGGGCGGCCGCGTAGTCCCCGTCGAGGGGCACCCAAGCGGCGTAGAACTCGATGACATCGCCGACCTGCTCCTTCCAGAGAGCCCTGTCGACAAAGCCGGAGACCTCGTCGTAGACCTCGCGGGCCAGGTCGGCCCACCGGTCCTCCGCCGCCTTCCGCGCCGCCTCCACGGCCCGCTCGGGCTCGAGGCCCTCAGGGAGCACGGCCAGGACCTTGTTGGGCACCGTCAGAGGGGAATCGGGCTCAAGGTCTCGGGTCTCGCTCCCCGGTTCGCCGTCTCGTCCGGGTGCCGGGAAGACGAGCCGGGCACCCTGCTCCAGGAGGGCTCTGGCGGCGGCCTTGCTCACCTCCGAGAGGGCGTAGGAGCCGAACCACAGGTCCCGCGTCCGCCGAGCGGCGGTGATGAAGCCCTTGACCGGTCCCAGGCCCAACGACACGAGATGCCGGCTCATGAGCGCTTACCCCCCTTCTCGAGCCGCTCCCTGGCGAAGACCATGAAGGCCTCTAGAGCCGACCCGGTCTTCGTGTGTCCGTGGAGCGGTGACCGGGCGTCCCTCGCGAAGGCCGGGTTCCGGATGGACTCCGGCCCGTACTCGGTCTCCCCCAGGCGCACCCCGTCCAGGCTCTCCGTCCTGAGCCTCAGGGCGATGGGCAGAGCCTTGCCCGACGAGAGCACGAGGGGCTTGAGGATGACGGGGCTCGCCATCCGCTTCCTCCCCCCGCCCGGCTCCAGGGTCTTGGGGCGCTCACCGCCCCTCAGCACGATGGGGAGTCCCAGCTCGGCCCGCGGGAAGCCCGGTGGGAGGTCCTCGGCCCGGCCCGACTTCGGGCGACCTCCCGGGCGGCCGGCCCGCAGGGCGCGGCCTTCAGGCCAGAGCGGCCGCCGTCCGGAAGACCCGACGGAGCGCCCCTGGCGCCTCCCACGCCTGTCGGGCGCACCTCCCTGCCTGAACTCCTGGAGCACGCGCACGACCTCGGCCCAGGCCCTCTCCGGCTCGCGGCCGCCCCCCGACCCCACGACAAGCCAGTCGGGCGGCGGAAGAGTGGGCCAGGCGGCAGGCTCGGCCGGCGGCTCCCAGCCGTACTCCCCCTGGCTTGACGCATACCAATCACGGACATCCTGAGGAACCGCTGCCGCCGGAGCAGACAGGGCTTCGCAGAAGAGAGCCCCGCACCCGCGCCGCGTGCGCGCCCCGATGCCCCCGAAGTTCACCCAGGCCCACAGGGCCGCCATCACGTCCTCTCGGAGTCGTTCCTTGTACTCCAGCGTCAGGTCGAAGACGACACCGACGTGGCCCTGCGTGCCCCGCATCTCCTGCTGGAGGAACGGGAAGAGCACGTAGGCGCACGGATGCCCCCGGCCGGCGGGCACCCTACGCCCTTCGTCGAGAACCTTCACCTGGACCGTCACCCTGCTCGGCGTCTTGGTCGTCCCCCATATGGCGCCCTCGCGCTCGTACAGGGCCTTCGCATCCCTGTACCCCGCCCCGCGCGTCGCCCGCCACCAGAAGCGCAGGTGCCCCCTCACACTGGCCCCGCGGACGAGGGTGACCGGGTCGTTCTCCCCCGGCCGCGGTCCGCCCCCGAACATGGGTGTCACCACCCGCACGGCGAACGACTCGCGCCTCCAGCCGGGCCTCAGAGGCGGCCCGCTCGGCACCGGGGGACACCGGGCCGGAACGGTCCTCCGCTTCTCCTGCCGTCCCTTCTCGTGTTCGGTCATCTGCGGCTCCACACCCACCCTCTTTCAGCCTTCAGGCAAGGCTTCTCTCAAGAGCCGCCCCCGCCGGCGTCGGGCCCGGCAGGCGCAGCTCCGTCGAGCAGGATGATCTCGCCCATCACGTACGGGTCAGCCTCCTGCTCTTCAGCCGACCGCGTGTCGACAGCGGCCACCTTGGTGGTCGAGACGCCGAGGCGTCTGGCGCAGGCGGCGAGCCTCTCCACCACGTACGCCATCACCGTCGTGCCCCCGGTGAGGCTGACGACGACCTCCTCCGAGGAGACGAACCACCGGTGGAGCTCATCATCCAGCAGACCCTGAACCTCTCTGAAACCGCGGTGTGGGTCGTCGAGTCTGAGAAGCTTCAGGCGGTCCCGTAGATGCGTCATCCCCGCCCGCTCGAGCACCTCCGGAACCCGTCCCTCCGTCTCACGCGAGACCACGACGGCGAGCCGGTGGGGCTCCATAGCACGGAGGGCCGTGTAAAGCGCGCCCGGCTTCCGCCCCAGGGGAGCCACCAGGAGCCGCCCGGTGCCCCGCGCCGGGGCCGGGAAATCCTTGAGGAGGTCCCGGCAGTCCTTCAGGAAAGTCCGGGCCCTGTCGATGGCACTTCCGGCGTCCACGTTCTCCGTCCTGAAACCCGCATGGGCGTACTCGTTGCGGCATCTGCTGAGCTGGTCCCACAGGCGACCCAGCCGGTCCTGCCCTCCATCGGCGAGATGGAGCTTGTGGCGCTGGGCCGCGGCGTTCAGAGCCGCCTCTGCCTCCCGCCGGGTCCGTCCTACGGCCAGCCAGTCCTTCCCCCCACCGCACGCGAGCACGACAGCGCTCACAAGGGTCTCCCGCATGACGAGTAACCCCGCCGGAGCGTTCCCCCGCTCGATGTACCACTCCGCCAGGCCCAGCAGATGCTCGAGGAGTTCCCTGCTCAGCCTGACGGCCTTCTTGCCCCACCTCCTCGGAGGGGGCTCCGGCAGAGCGACACGTTCTACTGCACTGCGCAGGGGCTGAACGGCCATCCGCACGACGGCCGGGACGTCCGGGTGCTCTTCCAGCGTCTCCAGCTTCTTCAAGAGCGGCTCGGCGACGATACCGGCTTCGAGAGGAAGCCCAGAAGCGAGGGATCTTGCAAGAGGCCCAAGCTTCTGCCGCACGCCCTTGAGGGCACCGCCGACAGGCGGGAGGTCCGGACCTGGGCCTCGCCGCTCCCCGTGCCGGTCCCCCGCCACCGGCCGGACCCACCTGTCCTCCGCCAAAGCCTCTTCGAGCAGGCGGAAGTCTCCTGTCCGCCGCGAGGTCTCGACCGCCTGATAGAGGCGCAAAAGGTTGAACAGAGAGGTCAGGTCGATGAGAGGGACGGGAGGTGAGACCAGTTCGGCCGGCCAGTAGTAGATGCCGGCGATATCGATGCCCTTCAGCGCCGTCATGTAGACCAGGGCCACCAGGTAGACGAACGGGAGATGGCGCAGGCCGTGGGTGACGTCCACGACCACCTCCTCGCCGTCTTCCACGGCATCGCTCAGGATGCGGAGCATGTCGAATATCTCTTCCCTGGTCCGGCCGTCGGGGACGAGCAGCGCCTGGGGCTCGAGGCCGGCCCTCCTCAACTCCTCGGCCAACTCCCTGTAGGGGCCTTCATAGGCCTCCCGGGTCGCGACGACGAGAGCCCGCGAGCCGCAAAGGTCGGGCTCGCGCAGGACGGCCGTGGCGACCGGGGCGAAGCGGGTGACACACCGTTTCCCGCCGAACTCGTAGCACATCTCACGCGTGCGGAGTCCCACACTGCACACGAAACACCTGCGAAGATCCGAGCCTGACAGACGCCTCATCCTCTCGACAGGAACATCCCTAGGGGACAGGCGAGCAGCAAGACCGGAACCACGGAGTCGTCTTCAGAAGGTGCGGAAGTGCCGCCGACCCAGCCGTCGGAGCCTTCTGACAAGGGTAGCATAAGGGCACCGTCATTAGCCGTCGGAGTAGCCAATCCTTGGGGTGAGAACCGCATCCCGGCAGGTCCGAGAATTCGAAAAACGACCCCCTCCTTCCTTCCTGTTGCCACCATCCTTGCCACCCTTCAAAGGATTGGGTCAAGGGATGTCGAAGCCTGCGTCCACCAGCAGGGGGTGGCTCGTGTTGCAGGACCGTCCCTGGTACGCCCGGTGGCCGGCGGGCCTCCCGGTGTCGCTCGACTACCCGTCGGTCCCCGTGTACAAGCTCCTGGAGAGTTCGGCCCGGAAATATCCGGACCGGGAGGCGCTCGTCTTTCCCGTCTACGGGACATCCATGACATATGCCGAGCTGTGGGAGAAGGCCCGCCGTTTCGCCGCGGCCCTCTCCCGGCTCGGCGTGCGCCGGGGCGACGTCGTGTGCATCCAGCTTTCCAACAGCCCCCACTACGCCATCGCCTACTACGGCCTCATGCTAGCGGGCGCGGTCTTCACGCCCTCGCACCCCATGCAGAGCCCTTTGGAGCTCAGGCGTCAGCTCGTCGACTCCGGAGCCGAGACCCTCATCGTCCCCGACACCTTCATGCCGACCGTGACCGGGGTGCGGGGTCAGACGAGGGTCAAGAACGTGATCGTCAGCGGGGAGCAGGAACTCGTTCCGCCGTTCACGCCCGTCCACGTCGTCTCCTGGGGACCGAGGACCTACAGCTTCCAGCAGCTCCTTCTCGGCTCGCCGCCCAAGCCGCCCCCGCTCAGGCTGAACCCCGAGCGCGACATCGCCCACCTGGCCTACACCGGAGGCACGACAGGGGTGTCCAAGGGCGTCGTCCTGACCCACAAGGCCGTGGTCACGAACACCCTCCAGTTCGCCCACTGGACGGCCGGCGGAAGACCCTACCTCGAGCGGAACGGCGTCCTGCAGATAGTCGACCACCCCGGACCCCACCCCGGGGGAGACTGGGAGCTGCCGGTAACCCCCGGGGAGAGCACCATGCTCGTGGCCGTCCCCTGGTCGCACGCGATGGGCACCGTGGGCTACCTCAACGTCCCTGTCTACCTCGGGGCGACCATCGTCTGCCACCCGCGTTTCGACGCCGGCGCCTACCTCGCCGACATCGAGAAGTACCGGGTCGACGTCTTCGGCGGCGCCCCCGCCCTCCTCAAGAGCATCCTCGACCACCCCGACGCCGCGACGGCGGACCTCTCCTCAGTGAAACAGGTCCGCTGCGGCGCCGCCCCCCTGCCGCGAGACGTCTACGAGGGAATCCGGTCCCTCATCCCCCGGGCCGTCCTGACCGAGGGCTACGGGCTCACCGAGGTCGCCATGGGAGCCACGGCCAACCCGGCCTGCCGTTCGGGGACGCGGAAGCCCGGCTCGGTGGGCATCCCGGTCTTCGACACGGACGTGAAGATAGTGGACCTTGACGACCCGAGCATAGAGATAGGGTTCGACGAGCTGGGAGAGGTCTGCATCACCGGCCCCCAGGTCATGCGCGGCTACCACGGCCGCCCCGACGACACGGCCGCGGTCCTGCGGGGCGGGTGGGTCCACACGGGCGACATCGGCCGACTAGACGAGGACGGCTACCTCTACATCGTGGACCGGAAGAAGGACATGCTAATCTACAACGGCTACAACGTCTACCCCCGGGAACTCGAGGAGCACCTGAGGAGCCATCCCGCTGTCGCCGACTGCGTCGTCGTGGGCAAGCCCGACCCGACGGCCGGGGAGATTCCCAAGGCGTTCGTGGTGCTGAAGCCGGGGGCCGAGGCGGACCCTCAGGACATCATGACCTCGGTCGCCGAGAGGGTCTCCCCTTACAAGAAGGTCCGGGAGGTCGAGTTCATCGAGGCCATCCCGGTGAACCTGGCCGGCAAGCCTCTCCGGCGCGAGCTGCGCGAGTTGGAGAGGGAAAGGGCCCGGGCGGCGGCAGAGGCCGCGGCGGGCGACAACGACGGCGGGGCCGGGGGAGCCGACGGGACCTAGCCGTGGCTTCGAAGCTTCCTTGAGACGGCCGAGAACGAGGACCGAAGCAGTCAAGTGGCACTGTCGGAACTGCGGCTACATCCACGAAGGAGACGAGGCGCCGGAGGTCTGCCCCGCCTGCGCCCACCCGAGGGCCTTCTTCGAGCTCAGGTGTGACTGCCTGTAGGCGGACGGACAGGCGCCCGACGGAGTCCGACCGGCGGCCGTGGTCTCCTCCTTAGGCTTGAAGAGACCGGCCGGCCGGACATTTGTGTCTACGACGACTCTTGGGGCTTTAGTCCTTACTTGGGCACCCGCCCTCACCGAAAAACGCGAGCGGCCACGCCTGGCGTGGCCGCTCACAAGCATTCCCGCTGCTAGGCGGGGCGATCTCTGGTGGGCCATCAGGGAATCGAACCCCGAACCGTCCGATTAAGAGTCGGATGCTCTACCAGTTGAGCTAATGGCCCGAACGTGAACCTCACAAACCTTCGCGGGCCGCACAGCCCTGCGTAATCCTATCACAAAAGCAATGGTAGCGGCGACTGGATTCGAACCAGTGACACTGCGGGTATGAACCGCATGCTCTAACCACTGAGCTACGCCGCCACCAAAACCCTAGCCAGGCTACCGACCGAAGTTCCGGCCGCCGCCGCGGCCGCCGCGTCGCCCCTCAGTGTTGCGGCGGAGGTCGGTCAGCTTCTCGTCCGCCGCCTTCATGAACTTCGCCAGCTTGTCCTCGAAGGACTGCTGGCTCTGCTGGCGGAGCCGCCTCTCGCTGGGCGACAGCGCCCGCTTTATCGAGAGCCCGATGCGGTTCGCCTTCGGGTCGTACGACAGGACCTTGACCCGGACCTTGTCGTTCTCCTGCAGATAGTCTCTGACGTCCCTGACATAAGTATCAGCTATCTCGGAGATATGAACAAGACCCGTTTCGCCCGACGGCAGGAGGACGAACGCCCCGAAATGCGTTATCCCTGTCACCGTACCCTCGACGATGCTACCGACCGTGACCGCCACTCCGTTACGCGTCCTCCTGAGACCCTTGTTCCGCAAGCAAAGATTATAGGTTAGACCTCCCGGGGTGTCAAGGCGATTAAAGACCAAAGACCTGCTAGGGCCCTGAACCACCGCCGGTCGTATAGGGGACCTCATTGGGCCACACCAGGCCGAGCTTCTCCCGGGCGACCTCGATGATGTACTCGTCCGTCTTGGCGTGGTCGATCCGGGCCCGGAGCTGCTCGTTGAACTCCCTTATCTCTTCCGCCCGTCTCTCCAGCTCCCTCACCTGGTCGGCAAGGCGGAACACCACCACCTGCTGGAAGGCGAAGCCGACGATGAGATAGATGAAGACGAGAGTGAAGACAAGGCGCACCGTCCTCGGCAGGCCGTGCCTCCGGGAGCCCGGAGCCCCGCGCCCCGGACGCGGCACAGGACGGGGCCGGAGCATCCGGACCGGCTGATGACGATGGACCCGATGAGCTTCGGTCAAGACAGACCACCCAACTCCGCCTATTCCCCGCCCCTCCTCCTGAATCCTGCCAAAATCAGGCTGACGATTCGCCGAAGCCGCCTCGCCGCCAGGCGCCGGCCTTCCTGCCACCGGCCCGCCAGCCGCCGTCCCACCGCGGTGAACCCGGCCCCCGCCCGGCGGAGCC
>ENA-OSAE01000280-OSAE01000280.1-marine-sediment-metagenome-genome-assembly--contig:-NODE-280-length-28424-cov-16.955797_pt1 | contig 28424 bp, 30 predicted proteins | sample MGYA00237870_ERZ529317 | MGnify/ENA primary metagenome ERZ529317 (study PRJEB26369, sample SAMN03142812) | marine sediment metagenome | biome: marine; feature: borehole; material: sediment... | reverse complement strand
CCAGTGGACAGGCATGCCCAGGGCCTCGGCGACGGGTCTCAGCGGGACATAGATTCCACGCTCCGAAGCGAAAGCCTGCCGCCCGACCGCCACACCGTTCACCAGGACGCGGTAGCCCAGGGTCACGGCCATGCGTTCGCGCACCAGGTCCTCCCCGTCGGCCGGCTGAAGCCTCTCCACGGTCCAGGCGAGCTCCCGCCCGACGGCCTCGGCCAGGTCGGGCACCGAGGCGTAGGACCGCCCCGCGGCGATGACCGCGTTGGGGACGGGCCTTCCGTCAACGAGCGGCCGGCCCTCCTCGGGGTCCCATCCGACGGGAAGACCCAGGGCCTCGCCGAAGGCCCTCACGGCCAGCAGGGGCGCGGCGTCCCCCTCTCGGCCGAGGCGGAGGACGCCCGTCTCGACCGGCCGGTCGCCGACCAGGACCGGGGTCGCGGTGTCCCAGGTCACGGCCTGGTGCTCCTCGGCCGCCTCGACGAGCCATTCGAGGAAAGCCTTCTCGAGAGTCACCCCCGCGAGGGCCAGCCTGGAATCGACGAAGGCCCGGTAATCCCCGAGGCGCAAGTAGATGTCGGGGTAGAGCGTGAGGACGAACCGCGGTGCCGGGGTCTCGTCGGGCCCGCCAGGGCCCCGGCCGGGCTCTTCCTCCCCTGCCGGGCCCTCCGCCTGGCCGCGCTCCTCCCCTCCCCCCGGCCGGCCTTCTGCGCCCTCCTCCGGCTCGGCGCCCTCCTCCGGCTCGGCGTCCTCTTCCGGCGGGTACACCGCGAGCTCGACCGGTTCATAAACGACGAGGACCGGTGTGCCGATGCGAACCATCTCGAAGAGCTCTTCGGCGTCCTTGTTGTACAGTCTCACGCACCCGGCCGAGGCGGGCAGCCCGATGAGCCAGGGGGTGTTCGTCCCGTGGAGCCCGTGCCCCCAGGGTGAGAAACCCATCCAGCGGGTACCCAAGGGGTTCGCCGGTCCCGGAGGCACCGGCGGCCGGCCACGGGGATACCAGGTCGGGTCGATGGTCTTACCCCTGATGGAGAAGAGGCCGACAGGGGTCGGCTCTCCGGGGCGGCCGACGGTCGTGGGATAGACGCGGATGAGGCCTCCGTCCCGGTAGACGTAGAGACGGCGTGCCGCGACGTTGAGGACGAGATAGAGAGGCTCCCGCGGAGGCGCCCACGTCCCGTCGCCGGCCCGGACGGGGAGCGCCGGGGACGGGACCTTCAGGGGACTGAAGAGCGAACCGGTGCCAGCATCTCCCTCGACCCCGCCGGCCGCGTCCTCGGCACCCGGGTCCTCACCGGCCGGAACCTCACCGGCCAGGACCGTGCCTGCCCGGTCGCCCGCGGAGAGCGGGGGCAGGACCAGCACCGCGGCGACGGTCAGGTGGACGGCGGCCAGGGCCGCCCCGACGAGACCCGCGCCACAGGTCCGGCGGGCGCCGTCGTGCCGGCGGGAAGGCACAGGTAAAAGACTCCTCTCGGTGAAGAAGCGGCAAGGGGACGCCTCGCGAACGCCTTGAGGAGTATACGCAGGGCCGAACAGGGGCTATGCGGCGGGACGAGAGTCCTTCCCGGAAGACAGGGGCGCAAGAGGCGAATATGGTCCCCCCCGGGCGCCGAATCCTACCGGTCGGGGCCGCGAGGTCCACGAAGGTCCGAGGCACTGGAACCAAGAAAAGGAGGTTCACCCTTGTTCAAGCACGAGAAACAGCTCCTGCACCCGGTGAGGTGCGACCGTCCGAACCCGAACTACGCCCAGCTCATGCAGGAGACGCTGGGCGGAGCCAGCGGAGAGCTCACGGCGGCCATGCAGTACATGGCCCAGAGCTTCCGGGTGAGAGACCCGGAGATCCGCGACCTCATGCTCGACATCGCGGCCGAGGAACTGAGCCACATGGAGATGGTCGCCCAGACCATCAACCTGCTCAACGGCAGCGAGCTGGTCGGCACCGGGGCCACCGTCGGCTCGGTCGAGGCCATGACCACCGGAGGACTCGGACCGCAGCTCGCGAACTCCTCCGGCCATCCCTGGACAGGGGCCTACGTGAGCAACACGGGCGACCTCGCCGCAGACCTCCTGTCCAACATAGCCGCGGAGCAGCGGGCCAAAGTGGTCTACGAGTACCTCTACCGGCAGATCAACGACTCGGGGGTCCGCCAGACGATAGAGTTCCTCTTGAACCGCGAGGAAGCCCACAGCGCCCTGTTCAGGGAAGCCTTCAACCGGATCAGGGACACGGGGTCCCAGAAGGACTTCGGCGTGGAACGTCACGCCCGGCAGTACTTCGACCTGTCCACACCCGGCCGCTTCTTCGACCGTCCGACCCCGACCCCTCCGTCCTTCAACAGGCCGGAAGGGAGCCCCACGCAGTAGGGTCATGTGCGGGGGCCGTCCTCACCGGGCGGTCCCCGCCCTTCTTCGAGCTCGGCGGCGACGGCCCGACAGGCGGTGTCGAAATACGACGGGTCGATCTCGAAACCGATGAAGTCCACCCCCAGCCGGGCGCAGGCCACGGCCGAACTCCCTATCCCCATGAAGGGATCGACGACGAGCCGGGCCCGGTCGAGCCCGTGCAGCCTGACGCACATCACGGGGAGCTTCACCGGGAAGGAGGCGGGGTGCGGGCGGTCCTTTTCCCGGCTCCTGATGGTGCGGTAGGGAATGAACCAGGTGTTGCCGCGGCACCTCAGGTCGCGCCGGGGCCGCTTCCAGCGGGCGATGTTCGACTTGTCCTGGTAGGGAACACCCACGGCCAGCCGGTCCAGGCGGACGTTCCCCTCCAGGGTCAGATGGAAGATGTACTCGTGGCAGTCGTTGACGAAGCGCTCGCTGTTCACCGGCTTGTAGTGGCCGACAGAGATGTCGCCCGTGAGACCGGGGTAGTCCCCGACGTCCTCCTTTGAAATGGCGATGGACTTTATCCAGTGAATCGTGTTCTGAAGTTTGAAGTGCCGGCACATGACGTCGAGGACCTGAAAGGGCACGAGCGGGTCGCTGGGTTTACCTCCGACGTTCAGGAAGAACGAGCCGTCCCCGGCCAACACCCTCCTGACAGCGGCGGCCCACTCGTCCACCCACGCAAGGTAGTCCTTGCGGGAAATCCTGTCGTCGTAATTGCCGTAAGGGACGCCGATGTTGTATGGTGGCGAGGTGACAACGACATCGACAGGCCGGTCGAGGCTCACGAGACCGGAGAGGCAGTCCTCGTTCCTGAGGACGATGGTGCCCGTGCCGCTTCGGAAGACAGTCTCACGTATCGTCATCAAGAAAGGGCACCCTCCGCACCGAGGCTCGCCGCTCCGCGACGAACCGGGTAGCTCTCATCAGGTCGTCGCCGACGCGGAGACCGACCGCCGCCCGGTGGAGCACCGCCGGCTCCGTTGTGTTCCGATGCGCCCCGTGTTACAATCATCGCGCATAAGAGGCCAGGCCGGGGTGTCGGAACTGGCAGACGACGGCGATTCAAAATCGTCTGGGGTGACCCCCCGTGCGGGTTCGAATCCCGCCCCCGGCACCAGGAGACGACCCGAGGCGCGGGCGGTTCAGTCCGCGCCTTTTCGTGTCCCTCCCTGCTTCCCTTCCTCCTGTCCGGACGTCCGACCGAGGAGGTCGTGGACCTTCTCCATGAGGTCCCTGATGGGGAGCTCTTGCGGGCACTTCTCCTCGCACTCGGCGCACGCCCGGCACGAGCCGGCCCGCTTCTCCTCCGGCCAGCGGGAGTACCAGTCGCGCAGGCGCTCCCGCTGGTCCGTGACGACGGCCCGGTTGTAGAGGTCGAAGTTGCTACGAATGTCGACCCCGTGGGGGCAGGGCATGCAGTAGCCGCACGCGGTGCACGGTATCCAGCCCGTCTGGAGCCACTCGCGCCGGGCGGCGTCGACGACGGCCAGCTCCTCCGGAGAAAGGGTCCCCGGGCCGGACCTCCCGGCCGCCTCGACGTTCTCGAGGACCTGCTCCAGCGTGCTCATCCCGCTCAGGACCAGGGAGACCTCCGGGTGGTTCCAGACCCACTGCAGGGCCCACTCGGCCGGCGTCCTCTCGACCGGAGCGGCCTCGAAGACGCGGCGAACGGAGTCGGGCGGCGAGGCCAGGGCGCCTCCCCGGATGGGCTCCATGACGATGACTCCGAGCCCCTTTCCAGCCGCGTAGCGCAGGCCTTCAGTCCCGGCCTGGAACTCGGTGTCCATGTAGTTGTACTGGATCTGGCAGAACTCCCACCCGTCGTAAGCGTCCACGATCTCCTTGAAGCAGTCCAGGCCGTCGTGGAAGGAGAAGCCCAGGTGCCTGATGCGACCGTCGGCCAGGGCCTTCTCCGCCTCCTTGAGGATGTCGAGCTCCTTCATCCTCGACCACCTCTCACGGCCTAGGGCGTGAAGGAGGTAGAAGTCGACCGAGCTCATCCCGAGACGCTCGAGCTGCTCGTCAAGATAACGGTCGAAGTCCTCCGTCTTCTCGAGAAGCCAGGTCGGCGACTTCGTGGCCACCTTGACCTTCTCGCGGTAGCCGTCTCGGAGCGCCCGGCCCACCAGCCCCTCGCTCTTGCCGCCGTGGTACGGATAGGCCGTGTCGATGTAGTTGACGCCGTGGTCTATGGCACAGCGAATCATCCTGATGGCCTCGTCCTCGATGATCCGGGCCGGGTCGTCGCCCTCGGTCGGCAGGCGCATGGCCCCGAAGCCGAGCGCGGAAGGCTTCCACTCAAGCCGTCCGAACGTGCGGTAGCGCACCTGAGAAACCATCCCCTCTCCCGAAGGCCCCGGGAGGTCGGCTCCGCGAGGCCGGCCTCTAGCGATTCCCGCACATGGCCTGAAACACCTCCTTGTCGACCCCGGCGAACAACCCCGGGAAACGCCCGTCCCGGGAATCCTCCGGTCCCGTCCCACCGGGGGAAGACAGGGGCCGGGTGGCAAGGGAGGACTCGGGGTCTCATCTCCGAACAAGTTCCCGGCACAGCCGTGCGGCACCGTGAGGGGGGTCGGAGACATGTCGGTGGTGCGAGTGGGCGACCTCGAGATGTACTACGAGGTCAAGGGTCAGGGCCGTCCCCTCGTGATGATCATGGGGCTGTCCGGCAACTGCGACTGGTGGGACCCTCAGACTCTCGAGGAGCTCGGCCGCGACTTCCGCATCCTCGTCTTCGACAACCGCGACGCCGGGCGGACGACCGGGCCGGACTCACCCTACACCATCCGGGACATGGCCCTGGACACCGTGGGCCTCATGGACCAGGTCGGGTTCGAGAAAGCTCACGTCCTGGGCCTTTCCATGGGCGGAATGATCGCCCAGGAGCTCGCTCTGGGCCACCCCGAAAGGGTGGACCGGCTCGTCCTGGGATGCACCACCCCGGGAACCAAGGGCGTGGCTCCCTCGGCCGAGGTGCTTTCCGAGCTCCTGGCCAGCCGCGAGGGCCTTTCTCTGGCCGAAGTGGCGCAGAGGATGATAAGGCTCCTCTTCACCCCTGAGTGGGTCCGGGCCAACGCCGACCGGCTCCCGGAAGCCCTTGCGCGGCTGGGGGCCCATCCCATCAGCTCCGAGGGCTACATGCGCCAGCTCGGGGCCATCTCGAGCTTCGACGCCCTCGACCGCCTGCGGCGAATCGAGGCCCCGACCCTCGTCCTCCACGGGGACCGGGACATCCTCGTCCCGCCGGAGAACGGCCGCATCCTGGCCAGGGAGATACCTGACGCGAAACTGGTCATCCTCCCCGGCTGCGCCCACGGCTTCGTGACGGAGAGGCCCGACCTGTTCGTCCAGGCTGTCAGGGAGTTCCTCCTCACCTGAGACCGCGGGCACTACGGGGACAGGTGGGGGTGGGCTTCGGAGGGGGCCGACCGCGGTGCGGACCCCGAACGGCGCGGCCAGACCAGGACGACCCGTCCGACGACCAGTCGCTGTGGTATGGGGCCGAAGAACCTTGAATCGTAGGAATTGCCGCGGTTGTCTCCGACCAGGAAGCATGACCCTTCGGGGACGGGCTCGAAGCCGGCGAGCGAGCGGCCGCCGGCGGCGGCGACCCGCTTCACGATGAGTCCGTGCTCGGGTAGGTCGACGACGACGATGGTCCCCTCCCTGACCTCGAGGCCGCGCACGTAGACGACGATGTCGCCCGGAGCCAGGGAGGGCCACATCGACAGGCCGGCGACAACGCCGACTCCGACGGCCAGCCGAACGGCGACGCTCGCCGCGAGGCACGCTATGAGGACGGGCAGGCGGGACCGCGGCCGCTGCACGCCAGTAGCCTATGCGGCGGACGCGGTTCCTAAGCCGGTCGCGCCCCTTCGGGCCCGAGGTGCAGGACGGAAGCTCACAAAAGAAAGGTGGAGACGAACATGACCGCAAGTCAGATAGGGTTCGCCGCCTTCGCCCTGGCGGCATCGGTCATCTGGGGCATAGCCCCCGTCCTCGGAAAGGCCGGGCTGGCCTCGACCGACCCGGGGACAGGCCTTCTCATCCGGACCCTGGGGGTGGCGGCCGTGCTCGTCACCTACGCCGCGGCCACCGGGGGCTTCTCACGTCTTGCGGCGGTCGGCTGGGGACCGGCAGGCTATCTCCTGGCCGAAGGCATCCTGGCCTCCCTAGTCGGCCATCTGGCGTACTTCTACGCCCTGAAGCTGGGTGAGGCCGGGCGGGTCGTCCCCATCGCCGCCTCGTACCCCCTTTTCGCCCTGATCGCGGCCGCGGTCCTGTTCGGAGAGTCCCTCACCTGGCAGAAGACGGCCGGTGCGCTTCTGGTGGTCGGGGGAGTGTGGCTCCTCAAGGGATGACCCAAGAGACCGGTGGAAAGACCGGAGACGACGGCGCGCTCGGGGCGACCGGGAGCGGCGGGTGGTCGGGCCTCGCCCCGTACTACGACCGCATCTTCCCTCCCGGCCGGGCCCAGCTCGACTTCATCGGCACGGTGCTGGGCAGGACCCTCCGCCCGGTCCGCCGCGTCCTCGACGTCGGCTGTGCGACCGGCGGCTACGCCCTCGCCCTCGCCGACATGGGCTTCCAGGTCACCGGGGTCGACCTGGACCCCGAGATGGTCCGCCTGGCCCGGACCAACGCAGCCCGCTGGGCCGGGCAGCTGGCGGCCTATGCGCCCGGGGTCGCGGCCGCCGGCCGAGGTCCTGAGCCGCGCTTCCTCGTCCGCGACATGACCGACCTCCACGGACTCCCGGAGCCCGGGCAGGACCCCTTCGACGCCGTCATCTGCCTGGGCAACACCCTCCCTCACATGCTCTCCGCAGGGGAGCTCGGCGCGGCCCTGGGGGAGATGGCCCGTGTCCTCGCCTCCGGGGGGACGGCCATCCTGCAGACGGTGAACTACGACCGCATCGCCGCCGAGGGGGAGGTGCGCTTCAGTCCCATAGCCCTCGCCCCCGTCGGGGAGGCCTGCGGCGAGGTGCCGGGCCTGACAGGGAACGCAGTGCCACGCTCCGCCGGCCTCGTCTTCGAACGCCTCTACCTCCCGCGGAGCGACGGCCTGGTCACCTTTGTGACCACCCTCCGGGAGGAAGGCTCAGGCCGCGTCGTCGTCCGGTCCGAGACGCTCCTGCGCCCCATCGTGCGCGAGGAGCTCGAGACCATCGCCCGCATGGCTTTCCACGGGGAGGTCCTGGTGTACGGGGACTTCCTCTTCTCCGCGTGGCACGAAGCCTCTCCGGCCACAGTCGTCGTCGCCTCCAGAGGAAGCGAGCGGTGAGGGCGACAAGGGACGGGCCCCGGGCGGCCGGGCCCGTCCCTTCAGCCTCTTCAGACCAGATGGACCGGCAGTACCTCCTCCTTGTCGAGGACGATGGGCATCCCGTGGACGGCCTGACTGAACGCCGCCTCCGCGTCCTCAAGAGGCATCCCTTTCAGGACCACCCGCCTGAGGTCACCTTCCCCGTAGCCGCGCCTGATGAGATGGTGGAGGTATCCGACGGCCTGCGGCCTGAACCCCAGCAGGCGCAGGCCCACCACATCCACGGCCACAGGGTCGGTCCCGGCCACGACGATTCCGGTCTGAACGGGCCGGCCGCCCGTGGGCCCGGTGCCGACCATCGCCGGACACCCGCTGATGATGCTCAAGGAGATGGGGAAGGCGTAGGCCGCGGCGGCGATGAAGCCGTGCAGGTCCTCGTGGATGCCCTTGGACGTTTTCGGGAAGCCGTGGATCTCCGCCGGCGGCCATGAGAGGGCCACGTTCTTCAGGCCGAGGCTCACGACGGCCTCTTCGTGGGCCTTGATGACCGTGTAGCTGACGATGGCGTCCACCTCGTCGTAGAGCCTGTTGACCTCGAGCTTCGGGGGATACTCGGCCCCGAAGCCGTCTCCGTCCCGGTCCCAGACCGGCAGGTCAACCCCTGTGAACGGCCCGTGGTTGAGGTCGACGAACTCGACGCCTGTTTCAGCCAGCACCCGGTCATAGCCCACCTCCCGGAAGACCTTCGGTGTCGGGTCTCCCCCCGACCCGGCCGCCACCACGAGGCGCTCCGGGCGTAGGCGTTTGAGCTCCTCGATGACCACCCGCAGGCTGCCCGGGCCGACCACCGCCCCGGACTCGGGCGGCATCGCCTTGACCCAGTTGGGGATGAGCACGACCCTCTTCCCCGGAGGGAGGACGTCGGGCAGGGGAAGATGTCTCAGGGCCTCCCGGATGGCCGTCCCCTCGTCATCGTTTCGGGCGATGGCCACCACTGGACGGCGTCCACTGCGGTCCCGTCGCCCCCGCCGCGGCTGGCCCCTGGGTCCCCTCCTGCCGGTCGTCCTCCACAGGTACCTCTTGCCCCACACGGTCCTGTCCTGTCCCGCTCGCAACGGCACGCCCCCCTCACTCGGTCTTCTGATTTCCCGGCACTCCGTGGCGGTGCGGCGCCTGCCGGCCGCACAGCATCTCGGCCACAAGACCGGCCAGCACCGGCCTCCGAAAGAGCATCCCTTGCCGCTCCGGCGGGAGTCCGAAGGCCGTCCGGACGACCCTCAGCCTCCATCTCTGCCTGGCATGCTCCTGGGCCCAGAGCCGCGACGAGTACTCGTCCCCGGGCCCCCCGACCTGTCTAGGGAGAGGGTCTCCCCACACCCCGAGCGCGGCCGCGAAGGCCCTCCGCCACCTCAAGGCCCGGTCGGCCCGGGGCCGGTCCGCTTCCGCCCCTTCCCGACCCGCCGGCCTCCGCTCTCTCCCGACCCACCGGGCGACCGCCCGGGCGGCCAGCTCCGCCGACCTCACCGCCGGCCCGATGCCCCGGCCGGTGAAGGGGTCGGCCACACCGGCCGCGTCGCCGACGAGAAGGACGCGCCCGGCCCCGCGGGTCCCGGCCGCCCCCGCGAGCGGGACCGGCCACAGGCGGGGAGGACTCGTGTCCGGATGACCCGGCTCGAGCCCGTAGAGGTGTAGCATCCTGGCCAGAGCCTCCTCGAGCTGTCCCCTCGTCCGGCCCTCCCCGGGGACCGGACGGCCCTCGGGGAGGGCCGGAGGCCGGGCCCCGACGAGCTTCCCCACCCCGGCGGCCAGACCCGTCGGCCCCGGAAGGACCCAGCCCCAGCCGCCCCGGACAAGACCGAAGTGCAGGTCGACGGCACCCCGGGTGGCCCTTTCGGCGTCTTCGCGGGCCAGAGGAACGAAGACGGAGAGGCAGAGGGTGGCCGGCCGGGCCCGGAGCCAGCCTTCCGCCGCCCGCCCCCCCGTCCCGAGCCCCCGGGCCACGACCGACGACGCCCCGTCGGCCCCGACGAGGAAGCGGGCCGCCAGGGTCCGGACGGGAAGCGGCGGCGGCCCCCGGACGACGACCCAGACCCCGTCCTCGTCCTGTCCCCAGGAGAGCACCTCCGCTCCGGTCAGGACGCACGCTCCGGCCGCCTCGGCCCTCGCCAGGAGGTGATGGTCCAGGACCCAGCGGCGGCAGACGTGGACGACCGGTCCCGGCAGTCTGAAGTGAAGGCGCCGGTACCGGGCTCCGCCCCGGCGGCCACCGGAGGGAGAGTGGAGGTGGGCCCTCACGGTGAAGCGCGGAACGCCGTAGGCCCACGAACAGACGGCGGGCTCACCGGACCGGGCCGGACCGAAGACGCGCTCCAGGTCGGCCACTGCCCGCGGAGTGAGGCCCCCCGCGCAGGCCTTCTCCCTCGGGAAGAAGGCCCGGTCGAGAACGAGGGTCTCAAGGCCGGCCAGGGCGCACAGTCTTGCCGTCGCCGCTCCGGAGGGACCGGCGCCGACGACGATGAGGTCGGCGTCCATGTTCCTAGCCTTGGACCGTACAGGACCGACTATACTCGACGCGTCGGCCGGAGGGTGGCCAGGCTCCTTTCGCCCGGCCGCGAATAGGTAGGTGGGTGGACGTACGGAGGCGGTTCCAGATGGGAGAGCGCACGGGGGGCGGTCCGAGATGGGAAGAACGCGCACGCTGACGCCGGCGGCACCGGCCGTGCAGGAGACGCTCGAGGACCGGCGGCGGCCGCCGGGCGCCCGACGACCGTGCGGCCCGACGGGCGTCGGACTCCTGGTGGACAACCACGTGCACACCCGGCACAGCGGGCACTCGCCGGAGGGGAACGACCCCGTCTCACTGCGCTGGGCCGGTCTCAACCGGGGCCTGCGGGTCAGCCTGAGGGAGCACGCTCCGCTCCCGGAAGGGTTCGAGCTGAGACAGGTCGGCCGCCCCGGTCCCGAGTTCCCGCCCGTCTCGCGAGCGGTCGGGCTTTCCCTCCGGGACCGCTCCCTCGGCGTCTTCTTCCGGGAGGCCCTCGAGGCGGGGCTGTCGGTGGGGTTCGAGGTGGATGTCCTCGGAGGGCGCCTCGACCTCACCGAGGAACTGGTCGAAGAGCTCTACCGGCAGGCCCGCCGCCATGGGGCGACCATCGACGCCCTCAACTGCTCGCACCACATCATGGGTGAGGCGCCATGGGACTTCACGCCCCAGACCCTGCAGGCGGCCATCGCCTTCTGCGGGGGACCGGCCGCCTTCGCCCGCCGCTACTTCGCCGAGATCCGCGAGGCCGTCCAGACGGGGATGTTCCACTGTGTGAGCCACATCGAGGCCCCCCGGAAGTTCGACGCCGGACCGGCGGCCCTCCCCCGCCCGGCCTTCACCGGGGCGGAGGAGGTCTGGTGGGAGGAGCTCCGGCAGACGCTGGAGACGATGGCCGTCTGCGGCGTCGCCCTGGAGTACAACACGGGGGGCTTGGCCACCTGGGGCCGTCCCTATCTCTCCCCCGAGACCCTGGCCGAGGCGGTCAGGCTGGGCCTCCGGATCGTGGTGGGGTCTGACGCCCACCACCCGGACCAGGTCGGCCGGGGCTTCGTGGACGCCGAACGCGACCTCCGGCGGGCCGGGGTCGGTGAGGTCTGGACCTTCCGCGCCGGCCGGCCGGTGGCGATACCGCTGGTGTAGGAGGCCGGCTGCACCGGGGCGAGGGCCCTGCCCTCGGTGCACTGCGGAGGGCGTCGCGGCGCGGGCCGCCCTCCCTCCGTCAGCCCCCGGCAGCGAGCTTGCCGAGAGCCTTCTCGTAGGCCGCCATCGTCTCATCGTTGAAGAGGACGAACGTCACCCGCCGCAGGGACGTCTTTCCCTTCTTCAGGTGTTCGGCCACCGTCCTGAGGGCGATGGGTGCAGCCCTCTCCAGCGGGAAGCCGTAGACCCCGGTGCTTATCGACGGCAGGGCCAGGGTCTCGACCCCGTGGGCGTCGGCCCTCTCGAGAGTGCTCCGGTAGGCAGAAGCCAGGAGCTCGTCCTCCCCCGCCCCGCCTCCGCGCCAGACCGGCCCCACGGCGTGGATGACGTACCGCGCCGGGAGGTTCCCCGCGGTGGTCACGACAGCCTGGCCCGTGGGACAGCCGCCTATCTTGCGGCACTCGGCCATGATGGCCGGGCCGCCCGCCCGGTGGATGGCCCCGTCCACTCCGCCGCCGCCGGCGAGACGGCTGTTGGCCGCGTTGCCGATGGCGTCGGCCTTGTGCCGGGTTATGTCACCTTTCTCGAGAACCAGCTCCCTGTCACCTATCCTGAGAGACCTCAGGGTCCCGTCCCCCCTCACTCGACCTCTATCCAGGCCAACTCCATCTCGAGCCCTGTCACGGTCTCGAGGCCCGCCCGACCGCACTCCGGGCACCGCCGGAAATGGGGCCTCCCTCGCACGAGACTCCCGCACTCCGGGCACACCGAGGTTGCCGCCACCCTCTCGATGACCAGGCGCGCGCCCTCGGCGAGGGTCCCCCGGGTCATCGCCTCGTAGAACTCTGCCAGATGCCGGTCTATCACCCCGTGGAGCTCGCCTATCCTCGCCCCGGCGGCCCTCACGCGGCCGGCGCCGCAGGCCGCGGCCTCCTCGAGGGTCGCCTGGACGAACCGGCTGGCCAGGCTTGCCTCGTGCAACGCCTACCTCCCGCCCCTGCCCGCCTTCTCGGCGAGCATCCTCATCTGGAGCTCCCTCCAGGTCCTCGGAGGCGGTTCGACCCCGTCCCGCCTCCTCATGGTCAGGGCGCCGGTCGGGCAGACGAGGTTGCACAGTCCACACCCGATACAGCGGTCCAGGTCCACCCGCACCCCGTCGTCCGTCTCCTCGATGGCCCCGACGTGACACCGCTCCACGCACACGCCGCAGGCCGTGCACTCGTCCTTGTCGTGGGCCACGATATAGCCGGAGGAGGCCACGGCCGTCGGCCGGTCGAGCTTCGTGATGCCGCGCAGGATGCCGCAGCAGCAACCGCAGCAGTTGCAGAGGAAGTTCAGCCGCTGCTGGCAGTTGTCGGTGATGTGGACGAGACCGGCCTCCTCGGCGCGGTCGAGGGCGGCCATGGCCCCGTCGACATCGACCCGCCAGGCGAAGCCCCTCTCGACGCAGAAGTCGGCGAAGCGCCCGAAGACCATGCACACGTCCAGCGGCGCCCCGCACCCCTCCCCGAGCAGGTTGGCCTCGTGGCGGCAGTAGCAGTTGGTGAGGGCGAGAGAGCGGGCGGTCCTGATGAGCTCGGACACCCGCTCGTAGGGCAGGACCTCCACACCTGCCGGTATCTGCCTCTCCACGACCACGACACGGGGCCACGGAGTCGTCGTCGTGGTGAGGCTCCGCCCCCAGCCGGCGTAGTAGTAGGTGTTGAAGAGACGGGCGAGGCGCATGGCCCGCGGGGTGGTTTCCGCCTTCATGAACTGGAGCTCGAAGATGCCCGGGACGAGCGGCATGAGGGAGTAGAAGGGAACACCGTCCCGCACGGCGGCGAAGACCAGCCCTTTGTCGGCCATCGCCTCGCACACGGCCTGGAGCGGCTCGGGCTTCATCCCGAGCCGCGAGGCGAGCTCGGGAAGAGGAGTCGGGAGGGCGGGGAGATGCGCGGCCACGGCCGCCTCCTCCGGGGTGAACAGCTCGGCCAGGATCTCGTCGAGGCTCTCGTGCGGGGGAGCTCCGAGCGGGAACTCGTCGAGCCGCTCCCTGAGTTCCCTGTAGACCGGGAGTCCGACCCGTTCCTTGGTGGTCCTTGAGACCTCCATCACACACCTCCTGGTGGGACCACGCCCGCGGCGGCGACGGTCCGCCGGTGCGTAGGAGACCTCGGGGCGGGACAGGAACGGGAAGAGGGTTGACCGTGACCACGGGCGGCCCGGGTGGCCTACTCATTCGTCAAGTGTGGAGCGGTTCCTCCGTGCCGCACCCTGCGGCCGGTCCTGAGCGCCGGGCCCTGCAACCGACCCTGAGCGCCGCGCCGAGGATGACGACCGTCTGCGCGGCGAACAGCCCGAGGACCGCAAGGGCCAGACTTCTGAAAAGGCTCTCCGGCAGCATCTTTATCAGGAGCGAATCCTCCGGTAGGAGCCACAGGTCGTTGGTGAAGAGGACTTCGTGGAAACGGTCCCAGAAGCCGCTGAAGTCCGCCAGGGCGGCGGCCGCACACACCACCCAGCCGAGGATGATGGCGACGGAGACGCCGGCGAAGGCCCGGGCGAGCCGGAGAAGGGCCGCTCGGCGTTCCAGAAGGGCGAGGGCCGACGCGGCGGCGGCCGCCGCCCCCAGGGCGACCCATTTCAGGACACGGGCCTTCTCGAAGAGCGCCCTCACGTCGCGCATGTGGTCGAGCTCCCGGCGGGTGAAGGCCGGGCGACCCGGCTCCCCGCCGTCAAGTTCCGCCAGGTCGAACTGCAGGTCGGCCCTGCGGCCGGTCGAGTAGTCGAGGACCCGCCGCATCACCCAGGTCAGCCGGTCGAGGTCCAACCCGGTCTTCTCAAGAGCCCCGGACCGGACGAAGCTCCGGCGGTAGAACTCGAGGCGGCCGGCGACGAGCTCGATATCGGCGACAACGAGAAAGATGAAGGCGGAGACAGCTACCGCCGCGGCAAGGATGGTCGTGACGGCGGCCCTGACCCGGCCTCCTGCCCTCACGCCCCCCTCCTCCCGCCGCGCCTGAGGCCCAGCGGGTCCTTGACCAGGATGCGCCCGCGGCCGGTCTGGACGACGCCCGAGCTCTCCAACCTCTTCAGGGCCTCGGTGACGGAAACGCGGTGGGCGCCGACGTACTCGGCGATCTCGTCGTGGGTTATCTTCAGTTCCCCGTCCCCGTCCCCACCCGCGTGCCGCGCCATGTGCATGTAGAGGCCGTAGAGGAACTCGGCCACGCGCTCCTCGACGGTCATGAAGCGGAGCTGACGCACATGGTCGACCATCTGGACCGTCTTCGCCGCCATCGAAGCCAGGAGGTCCTCGGCGAGGTGCGGGTTCATGGCCATCAGCCGCCTGGCCTCCACCCTGCCTATGGAGCGGACGACAGACCGGCCGTAAGAGGTCACAGTGACCGGAAGGACCGGCACGCGTTCGAAGAGAAGGGTCTCCCCGCACAGGTCTCCCGGCCAGTAGTACAGGACGGCCTTGGCACCGCCGTTCTCGGAAACGACCGAGCAGCGAAGCCGGCCCGACTCTACATAGAAGAGGCGGGTCGGTCTCTCCGCCGGGGAGATGACGACCTCCCCGTCTTCCAGGGTCCTGGCTCTGGCCTGGCGGAAGATGCTGTCCCACGTCAGCCGGCGGGGTCGCGCAATGGTGTCCAAGAGGTCCACCTCAAGCAAAGGTTACTCTCCGCGTCCGCGCGATGTCCGTAATCTAGACTACCAAAATACCCGGCCTCATGGGAAACGCACCCGCGGCAGGCTCACGGGAACACAAGGCAGGTGGTGACAGGCATCGTGCCTGTCACCACCTGCCCGACCGTCTCTCAAGACACACCAGGGCCTACCACCGGGGCCCGCGACCCTTGCCGATGCCGCGTCCCCTGCCGCGCCCCTTGCCTTTCCCAGGGCCACGGCCGCCTTGGTCGTCATCTTCGGACACGGCCCCGAACCCGCCGGCACGCTCGCGGAACTGGTCCCGGACGGCCTTGACCGACGGTCCGGTCAGCCTGACCCACCGCGCACCGCCGGTCCCGTCACCCTTGACCACGACCCGGTCGCCGACGGAAACGGCCTCTATGCCCAAGCTCAGGGGCCCGGCGTACACCATGGTCCTCTCGGTCATGACGAACGAGTACGTGAAACCGTCGTACGCCTGGACGACGATGTCCGTGGGGGAGACGGCGACCACCGTCCCCGGCACGGCCGCGTTCAGGCTCCGCGTGCCGCCCTCGGCCGGAGTGACGACGATGTGGTCGACAACCCCGTCGACACCGCTGACCTCGGCGAGGTCACCGGGGTTCAGGATGTACTCCCCTGTCTCCGTCTGAGGGGCCTCGATGACGAAGGTCTCGGCGACCGGGAAGGTGAACTCGCCTTCCTCGTTGACCAGGGTGATGAACGGACCCTGGCTCACGGGCTCTTCACCGCCCTCGGCGGGCTCCTCCGTGGCCTCGTCCTGTTCGGATTCGCCGGTCCCGTCCCCTTCCTCTCCGGTCGTGCCGTCCTCCTCCGCAGGCTCCGCCTCGTCGGAGTCTTGGCCGTCCGTGGACCCGTCGTCGTTCGCAGGCTCTCCTTCGGCCTCCTCGGCAGGCTCTTCCTCGCCCTCGCCGGCCTCGTGGTCCGCGGGCTCCTCGTCCGAGTCCGCGGTATCCGCGGTCGACACGACCCCCGGGAGTTCGTAGGCGACGACAACCCCGGAGGCCGTGAACGGTACCGGCTCAGGTTCGTCTCCCTCGTCGGCACCATCACCGGTGCCCTCGTCCGAGCCGTCGCCCGCGCCGGGGTCGGTTCCGTCCTCTGAGCCTTCATCCGTTGTCCCGTCCGCGGCTCCGTCGTCCGTGGCGTCAGTGGCGCCGTCGCCTGTCCCGTCCTCGGAGCTGTCATCCGTCGCCGCATCCGTGCCGTCTGTCGCGTCCTCGGTGCCCGGGTCGCTCACTCCGTCCTCGGCGAGGACCGGGACAGCCGAAAAGGCCATGACCACCGACAGGACCACGAGACAGGCCAAGAGCCTGGAGAACGTCCTCTTCCTCATCCCCGCACCCCCTTTCGCTCACGGCCGGCCGGTCATCCGCTGAAACGGCGGCCAACTCATAAGGGTCCTCATAGATTTCGGCCCTCCGGGCGGGCTTTATGGGGGTATTTAGCGCTCCAGGAAAGCCTGACCGCTGGGTGGGGGACCGGGTCGCCCGGTCCCCCTTCTGATGAACGGCTTCAGCCGCGCCGGAACCGTCTGACGATGTAGGGCGAGACGACTCCGTGGTCGAGGATCTCCGGAAGGCGGGTCTCGCCGGAGGGAGCGAATCCGGCACCCTCGACCTCACGGAGGAGGTCCTGCCTCTCCCAGGTCGTGCCGTCCTCCGCGACAACAAGGACGCCGTCCGGAGCCAGAACCCGTCCGGCCTCCGCGAGGACCGCCAAGCGGTCCTTTATCTCGTGCAGGGACGAGAGGAAGAGAACGGCTCCAAAGGTGCCGTCCGGAAACGGGAGCGTCGAGGCGCGTGAGACGACGAAGGAAGGCCGATCCTGCTTCCCCAGCACACGCTCTGCCAGAAGCGAGGCGGCGGCCACCATGTCCTCGTCGGCATCAACCCCGGTGACGTCGAACCCGCGCTCCGCGAGCCAGAGTTCGACCTGGCCGAGGCCTGACCCGACGGAGAGCACGGGTCCACAGCGGCCGGCCTCCGGCAGCCCGAGGCCCGGCCCTACAAACTCCCCTTTCTCAAAGGCGAAGTCAAAGAGGTTCTCAAGGGCGGTAACAGTGACAGGCCCCGGGCCGACGGCAAGGAGCATGCGCAGGAGCATCCAGGCACCGAGCTTCTTCGCTCCACGGCGGAGAAGCACGCCGAGCGACGCCTCGTCAAGGGACACCTTGCGGGCCGTGACCGCCTTCAGGCAGTCCAGAACAAGGTCAGCTCGTTCGGTCGGCAAGTCCTTCTCCTCCTCGCCGGCTCGAGTCCGGCGGGTCCGCCGCGGTCGAGGGTTCACCGCGGCCGCGGTCGGTCCCTGCCGGCGCCGCGCACCCGACGGCACCGCGGCGAGCAGGCTTGGCGGCCACCAGCAGGTACCCGCCCGGCCCATCGGCCAGCAGAACCTCCTCGAGTCCGGCGGTCTCGAGAAACCCGCGCATCGTGGAGTCCTCAGGCAGTCGGTGCCCGGCGACGGTCCCCCGCAGTCCGGCGTGGAACTCGTTGACGGCCTGCCGGCTGTCGGCATGGGCGATGACGAGCCTCCCACCGGGCGCAAGGACCCGTCCCATCTCGATCATGGCCCGTCTCTGGTCGGCGAAGTGAGGGAAGGCCGACCAGCATATGACCGCCCGGCAGGACTCCTCGGGTAGGGGTATGTCCTCGGCCGGGGCACACAGGTACTCCACGCCCCGGAAACCCTTGCTCCGGGCCTGCTCGAGCATTGCCGGAGAGATGTCCAGAGCGAACACCTTACCCGCCGGCCCGACGACCTCGAGAAGGAACGGCAGAAGGACCCCTGTCCCGGCTCCGACATCCAGGACGGTGTCACCTCGCCCCAGGCGGGCATGCGTAAGGACTGCCCGGATGCGCTCGGGGTCGACGGTGACCTTCTCGTCCCAGTCGGCGGCGGCCCGGTCGAAGTACTCGCGGGCGGCCTCCTGCCGACTGTTGCAGCCTTCCGGGCCCCGCCCCACCGGTCCCGCCCTCACCGCTCTGGGCTCCCGGCCCTGGTGAAGAGGACGGATGTGCTGCGTTCCACCAGACCGACCACGAGCGGGACCGCGATGAGCTGGATGACCACTCCCGGGAGGGACTCGCCGACGGCGTAGGCGAGCGGGGTCCAGACGGGCACGCGCTGGAGGCCGACCAAGGGCATGAGGAAGTACGCGAAGAGGCCGTAAGCCACCCTGCCGGCCAGCATGGATGTGAGGAGGGCCGGGTACACGCCCCACCTGAGCCGCCGGTAGAGCCAGCCGGTGAGGAGACCGTAGACGGCGAGTTCGACAACCATGAGCTGGGCGATGGGCGGCATGAGCGGCGGCATGCCCGTCGTCACCGCGCTCAGGAGCGGCGTGACCGCTCCGACCGAAAGGCCCACCGCCGGCCCGCAGAAGAAGCCGGCCAGAAGGACGGGAAGGTGCATGGGCAGGAAGGCCTTCCCGAGGCCCAGCATGTGGAAGAACACGGGCAGGAGGACCCCCAGGGCGATGAAGAGAGCGCCCAGGGTCAGGTCACGCGTCTTCACGAAAGACCACTCCCTCTCAGGTTCCGCGTCGGCGTAGCACGGGGAAGCACCCTAGTGTTATCCCTCGCGGGCAATCCTTCGCCCTCCGGGGGCGATGACCTTCCGCTGGAGCCAGATTCGAGGGACTTCCAGGCATAAGCCACGAAGGACCCTGGAGCCATCTTCGTGGCCGGGCACGTGGCCTCGCTCGGCCATAACGTCCAGGTGGTCGAACCTACCGACGAGGACCTGAAGGAGCTCGAGACCCTCTTCGAGACCCTGGACATCTCTCCCCCGCCCGGCCCCTTCAAGAAGCTGGTCCGCGAGAAGCTCAGGCCCTTCTACAGGCCGAGGAAGAAGGGGAGGGATGGACAGTGACCCCTAACCCGGTCTGGACCAAGGACATGGTCCGCGAGATACAGAGGAAGGCCGAGACCGGCGCTTACGTCGTCCGCGCCTACGGCGCGGCCCGGATGGGGATTGCCACCAACACCGGCGAGGGCGGCATGCTCCCGTCGGAGTAAGGAAGCCTGCCGCAGGTACGGCGACGGGAAGATCATCGTCCAGTGGTCGAGCGGGCGCTTCGGCGTGTCCGCCGACTACCTCCGTGCGGCCGACGCCGTGGAGATCAAGCTGGGGCAGGGAGCCAAGCCCGGCATGGGCGGGCATCTGATGGCCGAAAAGGTGACCGAAGAGGTCGCGCGCATCCGAGGGATTCCTCTCGGGACCGACGCTTTGAGCCCCTGCCGTCATCTCGACATGGACGGCCCCCAGGACCTGGCCAACCATGTGAAACTCATCCGGGAGGTGACGGACTACCAAGTCCCGGTCCTCATCAAGCTCGGCCCGGCCGACGTCTATGAAGACGTGAAGCAGGCCGTCGAGGCCGGGGCCGACGCCGTGGTCATCGACGGCGGCGAGGGCGGGACGGGAGCAAGCCCGGAGGTGGCTTCCGACCACGCCGGAGTCCCGACTCTGGGCCTCTTCCGGCCGGCCCTGCAGGCCTTCGAGGACACGAGAGCCCGCGAACGGGGCGTCAAGCTCATCATCCTCGGCGGCATACGGCATGGGGCCGACGTGGTCAAGGCCCTGGCCCTGGGAGCCGACGCCGTGGGCGTGGCCACCGGGGCCATGATAGCCATGGGATGCACGGCCTGTCAGCTCTGCCACACCGGCAACTGCCCCAGAGGCATCGCCACCCAGGACCCCGAGCGCCAGGTCGACGTCGAGGAGGCCGGAGAGAAGGTCTACAACTACCTCAAGGCCATGAACGAGGAGATCAAAATCCTCACCGCGCTCTCCGGTCACGACGACGTCGCCGCTCTGGGTCCGGACGACCTCGTGGCCACCACCGTGGGTGCGTCAGCCGTCACCGGCCTCAAGCTGATCGGGCTCGGCCGACCGGTGGCCCTGTAGGACGGAAGAGCCCGCAAACAAGTGAGGCGGCGGCCCTGGGCCGCCGCCTCGCTTCTTACTCGGCTGACCCCAGCGCAAAGCCGGGCACCGAAGGGCGAAGCCCTGGGGCCACAGCCCCCGACCCCGAGGCTCCGCTCTCCTCCTCTACCTCGCCCTCTCCAGGACACCGGCGGCACCCATGCCGCCGCCGATGCACATGGTGACAAGCCCGTAGCGGGCCTTCCGGCGGGCCATCTCGTGGAGGATGGTGACGGTCAGCTTGGCCCCCGTGCAGCCGAGGGGATGTCCCAGGGCCACGGCTCCGCCGTTGACGTTGACGATATCCTTATTGAGCCCCAGCTTCCTGATGACCGCGAGCGATTGGGCGGCGAAGGCCTCGTTCAGCTCGATGAGCTCGATGTCGTCGAGCTTCACCCCGGCGTACTTCAGGGCCTTCGGGACGGCCTCGACCGGCCCGACGCCCATGATGTCGGGGTCCACCCCGCCCACGGCGAAGGACCGGAAGACGGCCATCGGTTCGAGGCCCAGCGCCGAGGCCTTCTCGGCCGACATGAGGACCACGGCGGCCGCGCCGTCGCTCGTCTGGGAGGAGTTGCCCGCCGTGACGGTGCCGTTCTGCTTGAAGACCGGCCTCAGCTTGGACAGGACCTCGGGGTTCGTGTCCGGACGGACGCCCTCGTCGGTGTCGAAGACGACCTCCTTGGTGACGAGCCCGCCGTCGTCATCGAACTCCTGGACCTTCACCGTCAGGGGGACGATCTCGTCCTTGAACCGGCCCTCCCTGATGGCCTCGGCGGCCTTCATGTGGCTCTCGTAGGCGAAGAGGTCCTGGTCCTCACGGCTGACGCCGAAGCGCTCCGCGACCTCCTCGGCGGTGAGTCCCATGCCGAGGTAGACCTCCGGGAAGTTCTCTATGAGGTACGGGTTGGGGCGCATCTGGTTGCCGCCCATGGGCACAAGGCTCATGCTCTCCACGCCGCCGGCCACGACCACGTCGGCCCAGCCGCACATGATGGACTGGGCCCCGATGGCGATGGCCTGTAGCCCGGAGGAGCAGAACCGGTTGACAGTCTGCCCGCAGACGCTGGTCGGAAGGCCGACCCTGAGGGCCACGATGCGGGCCACGTTCATGCCCTGCTCGGCCTCAGGGAAGGCGCAGCCGAGAACGATGTCGTCGATTTCGGCCGGGTCCAGCCCCTTGGCCCGAGCGATGGCCTCCTTCACGGCCACGGCGCCCATCTCGTCGGGGCGCGTGCGCCTCAAGGTGCCCCGCGGGGCCTTGCCGACCGCCGTTCGCGCAGCGGAGACGATGACAGCTTCTCTCATGGTCTCACCCCTCCCTAGTTCCGCAACGGCTTGTTGTTCATGAGCATGTACTGCATGCGCTCGCGGGACTTCTCTTCCTTGCAGAGCTCGATGAAAGCCTCGCGCTCGAGGTCGAGGATGAACTGCTCGGTGACCTCGGTCCCGGGCAGGGCCGGGCCGCCGGTGAGGACGTAGGCGATCTTGTTGGCGATGAGACGGTCGTGGGCCGTGATGTAGCCGGCCTTCCACATGCCGTAGGTGAAGGCCTCGAGGGTGGCCCGCCCGCTGTCGCCGACGACTTTGATCTTGGCCGGCTTCGGCGGCCGGAACCCGGACTCGGCCATATGGAGGACCTCCATCTTGGCCTGGTGGAACTGGAGGTCGCGGTTCATCACGACACGGTCGGACGGCCTCATGTACCCGAGCTTGATGGCCTCAGGTCCGCTGGTGGAGACCTTCGCCATGGCGATGGTCTCGAAGGCCCGGGCCACGGCCGGCATGGGGTCGACCGGAAGCTGCGAGTCGGCCGGGAGGCCCTCCAGGTTCCGCAGGAGGAGCTCCTTGCACCCGCCGCCGGCCGGCAGGAGGCCGACACCGAACTCGACACAGCCCATGTAGGTCTCGGCGCTGGCCACGACGCGGTGCCCGTGCATGACGATCTCCGCACCGCCTCCCAGAGCCAACGAATGCGGGGCCGTGACGACCGGCTTCGGGAAGTACTTCATGGCCATGAGGGCGTCCTGGAGCGCCTTGGAGGCCTCGGCGATCTCCTCGTACTTGCCCTCGTTGGCGTACATCACGACCATGAGCAGGTTGGCCCCGACGCAGAAGTTCTGGGCCTGGTTGCCGACGACGAGGCCCTTCCAGCCGGGCTTGGCGACCTCCTCCAGGGCCATGTAGATGCCCTCGATGAGCCCCGGGCCGATGGCCTGGTTCTGCGAGTGGAACTCGAGGAGGGCCACACCGTCGCCGAGGTCGATGAGGCTCGTGTCGGTGTTCCCGCAGATGACGCCCTTGGACTTCTTCACGTCGGCGAGGACGAACATCCGCGGGTCCGCCGGCATGGGCTTGTAGTCGCGGCTCTCCCAGTCGTAGTAGAACTTCTGGCCGTCCTTCTCGATGTAGAAGGAGGTCTTCCCCGACTCCAGGAGCTCCTTGACCCAGTCCGCCACCTCCAGGCCCTCGGCGGCCATCCGTGAGACGGTCTCCTGGACGCCTATGGCGTCCCACGTCTCGAACGGACCCATCTCGTAGTTGAAGCCCCACTTCATCGCGTTGTCGATGCTGTAGATGTCATCGGAGATCTCCCGGGCCACGGAGGCGGCGTAAAGAAGGCTCTTCTTGGTCATGTCCCAGACGAACCGGCCGGCCCTGTCGTCAGCCGAGACCAGCATCTTCATCCGAGCGCCAAGGTCGGGTATCTTCTTGGCCTGCTTCAAGGACGCGAAGTCGGGCTTCTTCCGCGGGGCGTACTCCATCGTCTTGAGGTCCAGGGCGAGGATCTCGCTCGAACCGTCGGGCCTTTTGACCTTCTTGTAGAACCCCTGGCCGGTCTTCTCCCCGAGCCACTTCCTCTTCATCATCTCCTCGAGGATGGGCGGCCTCTCGAAGGCCTTCTTCGCCTCGGGGGTCGGAAGCGATTCGTAGACGTTCGTGGCCACGTGATAGAGGGTGTCCAGGCCGACGATATCCCCCGTGCGGAAGGTCGCGCTCTTGGGCCTCCCCATGGGGCGACCGGTTATGGCGTCGACCTCCTCGACGGTGTAGCCCTCCTCGACGGTGTACCTCAGGCACTCGAGCATGCCGTAGACACCGAGGCGGTTGGCGATGAAGTTGGGCGTGTCCTTGCAGATGACGATGCCCTTGCCGAGCACCGTCTCGCCGAACTCCTTCATGAACTCGACGATGGCCGGGTCCGTCTCTTCGCCCGGGATGATTTCCAGCAGTTTCATGTAGCGCGGCGGGTTGAAGAAGTGCGTCCCGAGGAAGTGCCGGCGGAACTCCGGCGAACGGCCCTCGACCATCGCGTTGATGGAGATGCCGGAGGTGTTCGTGGAGACGATGGTTCCCGGCTTCCAGTGCTTCTCGACCTTCTCGAGAAGGCTCTTCTTTATGTCGAGCTTCTCGATGATGACCTCGATGATCCAGTCGACCTCCGAGCACCAGTCGAGGTTGTCCTCGAAGTTGCCGACCGTGATGAGGTCCGCGTTCTCGGGCACGTGAAAGGCCGCGGGCCTCGACTTCAACGCGTTCTTGACACCCTGGGCGGCGAGGCGGTTCCTGACCTCGGGCGACTCCAGGGTGAGGCCTTTCTTCTTCTCCTCCTCCGTGAGCTCGCGGGGGACGATGTCAAGAAGGTAGCTGGGGATGCCGACGTTGGCCAGATGGGCGGCGATCCCCGCGCCCATGACACCGGCGCCGAGAATGGCTACCTTGCGTATCTCTCTGGGCACACGCTTCCCTCCCTTGCCTTGGACGGGTCGTCTTCCTTACGGTTGCCGGAACACACGGCCGATGCTCCAGACGGCGGTCGCCCATCCCCCCTCTCCCTTCGGGCGAGTGTTTCGGGGCCTTAGGCCGGGCGGGGCCCTGACGCACACAGGTCGTCGCGCGGAACAGCCGGCTAAGACCGGAACAGCCAGGTGACTAACAATTCAGTTTCCTCAAACGACCGGTCGTTCCTCCCGGCTACCAAAATGCAGGACAATTCCCGGGAAGGCGCAGGCACTGACCCTTCCACCTGCGCCGTTGACACCGAGCACAGGCAGGTCCACAATATAAGTGCTGGCCCTACGGTGATTCGCCCGAGCCGGACCGACCGGCCCGACGGCCCCAGGGGCATTGGGGCCCCAGGCCCAACCGCATGGGAACCCATCCCTCTTGTGACGGCGTGCGTGGTTAACGCACCCCCTTCCCGGCGGGTCCGGCTGTACCGGCTGTCCGTCCGTCCAGAGCCCGCTGGTCGGCTTCAAGCGAGTGTCATGAGAGGAGGTCTTTTCATGGCTCGACACCTGAAGATTGCTGTCCTGTGGCGACCCGGGCGCAACGTCGAATGGCAGAACAGGTACCTCGGAACGACGATACCCGACGACGCCCTGGAGGAGGCCACCCTTCACCGCGACGGCCTCATCGAGGCCGGACACGACGCAGAGCTCGTCTGCTGGCGGCAGGACGACCTCGCCGGGATGCTCGAGGAGCTCGGCGGCGGCCGTTTCGACCTGGTCTTCAATGCCTCGTCCCTGGCCGAGGTGGCCTTCCTCGAGGCCGCCGGCATCCCCTACTGCGGCTCAGGCCTCGACCTGGTGGCCCTGGACAAGGCCGCCAGAAAGAAGATACTGGTCTACCACGGGATACCGACGGCCCCCTTCTTCGTCGTCGATGACGCGTCCCGCGCCACGGGAGGGGCGGTGCCCCTCGCCGAGCTGAAGAACGGATGGAGGCCGCCCGAACCCCTCAGCTACCCTCTTTTCGTCAAGCCCGTGCGCGGACGCGGGAGTTCCGGCATCTCAGACGAGTCCATCGTCCACAACCACGACGAACTCGTCCGCCAGGCCGAGAAGATCATCACCCGTCTCGACCAGGGCGCCCTCGTCGAGAGGTACGTGCAGGGTCGCGAGGTGACCGTGGGCCTCATCGGCGAGCGGCCGGTGGTCCTCACGCCCCTGGAGATAGAGTACAACCAGGTGAAGACCAACACCTACGAGCACAAGATGGATAGAGAGATCTTCCACTGTCCGGCCAGGTTCAGCGACTCCGAACTCGAGCGCTTCAAGGCCGTGGCCCTCGACGCGTTCCGGGCCCTCGGAGCCCGGGACTACGGCCGGGTGGACATGATGGTCGACGACCGGGGGCAGCCGACCGTGCTGGAACTGAACACCTTCGCCGGCCTCCAGATTGTCACGGGCCGCGAGGAGCATCTCCATGCCAGCTACATCGGTGAGATGGCCAGGGCCATGGGGATGAGCCGCTCCGAACTGCTCGGGACCATCGTCGAGTCGGCCGCAAGGCGCCTGCCCACCCCGACCCGGCCGGCACGCGCCGACCGACCCGCGCTGACGGCGCACACCCCTGCCGCTCCTCCGGCGACGAACGTGGCCTCGCCGGAACCCGGCTAGGAGCGCCCGGCCGCCAGCCTGCCAAGCCGGAGTCCTGGAGTTCTCCGCCCTTCTCCGCCCTCCTCACGTCGACGACACCCGTTGCCGTGCGCCGGGAGAGGGAACAGGGTGCGGGGATGGAAAGAATAGGACCGAACGGGGAAGGGCACCGCGGGACGAGGCGGAGCAGGGAAGTGTTCTGATGACCGACCACACAGGCGGGTTCCGCAAGCTGGCCCGAATCTGCCAGGCCCACAACCTGGGGCTCGTCTATCTCTTCGGCTCCATGGCAACCCAGGGGGAGAGGCTGCTCGAGGGGACAGGCAGCCGGCCCGCCCCTGATGACCCACTGGCCGACCTGGACGTGGGGGTGGTGACCCTCGAAGGCCTCCCTGCTCCCGGACAGCGCCATCGCTTCTACGGTTCGCTCTATAACAGCCTCGAGGAGCTGTTCACGCCCCTTCCTCTGGACCTCGTCCTCCTGGAGGAGAACCACTCCGTGTTCCAGGCCGAGGCCGTTGCGGGCATCTGTGTCTACGAGATATCCGAGAAGTTCCGGGACAGTTACGAGATGAACGTCCTCCGCAGGGCCGCCGACTTCCGCCCCGTCCTGAGGCGCTTCCACCGGGAAATCCTCGAGGAGGTGTAGCCTGCTGGGCATCAACCGTGACCTCGTCGAAGACAGGCTGGCCTTCATCACCAGATGTTTAGAGGCCCTCGAGCGTCTGGCGGCCGTGGACCGGGCGGCCTTCGCCTCGGACGACGTCAGGACGGCCGCCGCCGAGAGCTACCTCCGGCGCTCGCTCGAGGCCGTCTTCGACATCGGGCGCCATCTCGTCGCCAAGTCAGGCTACCGGCGGTTGGCCTCGGAATACAAGAGTATCGCCAAGGGCCTCGTGGAGATTGGAGCGGTCGGCGGTGAGCTCGGAGAGAAGCTTGTCGACATGGCCGGATACCGGAACCGGCTCGTCGACCTCTACGACGAGGTCACGGCTGACGAGCTCTACAGCATCCTCTCCTCTGAACTCGAAGACTTCCGCCGGTTCGTCCGGGCGATACGCGACTACCTCGCGTAAGGTCCGACTACGACCGCCCGGCCGCCAGCCTCTCCAGCTTCTGGAGCTCCTCGCTCTCCCCGACGACGGCGAGGACGGCCCCGCTCTGGATGCGGAAGGAACCGAGAGGCGAGAGGTGGGTGGTGCCGCCCTGCCTGACGAGCATGACCCTGACCTGCACCCCCATGGCCGGCAGTTCCCGCAGCTCCTTGCCCACCAGGGGTGAGCCCTCGCCCACGGGAAGCTGGCTGATGCCCTCACCAGGGGTGGTGGTGGAGATCATGTCCGACATCATCTGGAGGATGGAGGGGTTGACCGCACTCTTGGCCAGGAGTTCGGCCCCGAGGGAGAGCGGGGAGATGACCCTCGTGGCCCCGGCGAGGTAGAGACGGCGGCTGGCTTCACGTCCGGTGGCCGCGGATATGACCTCGATGTCCCTCCTGATGTCGCGCGCCTCGAGGGTGAGGTAGACGTTGAGGGTGTCGTCAGAGAAGGTCGAGATGATGGCCCTGGCCCTCTCGATGCCCGCCCGCCGGAGGACGTCCTCCTCGAGAGCGTCCCCCACCAGGAAGTACAGGCCCTTGTCCGCGGCTTCGCGAACCTTCTGGCGGTCCCGCTCCACGACCACGACCACCCCTCCCAGCCGGCGAAGCGCAGCCGCGCACCCCCGGCCGAGACGCCCGTAGCCGCAGACGATATAGTGGCCCCTGAGGTTGGAGATGGTCCTCTCCAAACGACCGGCACCCCCCCTCAGGACGAGGTCCATCAACTGCTCCTGGAAGACCGACAGGCCGAGGCCGAACACCAGGACCAGGCCCAGCGGGACCAGGAAGAGAGTCAGGACCCGGCCGCCGGGAGTCTCCGGGGCGATGTCCCCGTAGCCCACGGTCGTGACGGTCACGACGGTCAGATAGAGAGCCTCAAAGAAGCTCATGCCCTCGAACCATGAATAGGCCGCAGCCGAGAGGAGGACCAAGGCCGCCAGACCCAGGAGGATGTAGACCCTCACGCCCGGGCCGCGGCGGTCGTGGTCGTGCTCACCAGGAGCCTTCACAACATCATCCTCCCGCCGGTGCCCGGGGCTCCCCCTAGGATTGTTCCCAGGATGAAATTCCCTCGAGCCGGCGCCAGCCTCCCTGGGGACGATAACCCTCGGAGGCGTTCTTGTGGCGACAGGCGAAATCCTCCTCTACCTCGGAGCGGTCGGCGGGGTCTACTTCCTGGTCACCATGCTGCTCGCCCTCATCCATGACGAGCCGCACGCGACTCTGCGGGCCTGGGGTCTGGGCGTGTGCCTGGTCCTGATGCTGATCGCCGCCATGGTGGTCCACGACACGGCAGGCCCGACGGAGGCCCCCGGTCCGTCCTACCCGCCCCGCATTCCGGGGCTCCCCCTCACGCCGCAGGAAGCCCCGTCTCCGGGGCCGAGGGCGCCTTCGCCCCCGGGCAGACCGAGCTGACGCCGGGCGTTCGCGCTCGTGGGGAAACAGGTGGAGGTAAGGCACCGGTACCTCTTACCGCACCCGGCCGCTACGGCAGGTCCTTGCCGCTCGAGCCGAGGGTGACCCGGGCGTGCTTGACGCCCTTGAGACTGCCGAGCCTGTCGGCCATCTCTCTGATGACCGCCGCCTTCCCCTTCACGACGAGGGCTTCGAAGCAGTGCTGGTGGTCGAGGTGGACGTGGACCGTGGTCACCACCGTGTTGTACTCGTGCTGGACGGCGGTGAGGGACTCGCTGAGACCCCTCGTGTGGTGGTCGTAAAGAAGGCTGACGACCCCCACGACCTCGCGGTCGCCCGCGGCCCACTCGCTCTCGACGAGGCTGTCCCGGATGAGGTCGCGCAGGGCCTCGGACCGGCTGGTGTAGCCCTTCTCCGCGATGAACCGGTCGAACCGTTCGAGGAGCCTCGCGTCCATCGAGACGCTGAAGCGCACGAGTCCGGTCACGGTCATGTCGCCGCCCGCTCCTCCCGCCGCACTCCACTCGCACGGCAAAGACAGGATACCGCTCGCCTCGGAGCATGTAAAGGGCGGGC
>ENA-OSAE01000279-OSAE01000279.1-marine-sediment-metagenome-genome-assembly--contig:-NODE-279-length-28580-cov-16.430044_pt1 | contig 28580 bp, 26 predicted proteins | sample MGYA00237870_ERZ529317 | MGnify/ENA primary metagenome ERZ529317 (study PRJEB26369, sample SAMN03142812) | marine sediment metagenome | biome: marine; feature: borehole; material: sediment... | reverse complement strand
CGCGGCCTCGAGTCCCTGGCCCTGTTCCGGAAGGCCCTCTGGTCGGGACTATGGTTCGAGAGCGCGGTCCAGGAGGCCGTGAGGGCGGAGGGCCGGGGCCGGGCGATGAGGCCGCGGGAGGCGGGACGACCGGCGTCGGGCCCCCAGGCGCGCGGGCGTCAGGCCTCCGAGCCTGCGGCCCGGAGGGCGGGCCGCCTGTGTGTCGGTCTGGTCGGTCACTCCTACAACCTGTTCGACCCGGGAATCAACCTCGGTCTCTGCGCGAAGTTGCGCCGGCTGGGTTGCGACATCATGACCAGCGAGAACCTCAGCGAGGAAGAAGTCAGAGCCGAGTCGGTGCGGATGCCCAAGGAGATCTTCTGGAGTTCCGGGCGGCGGGTCCTGGCGGCTGTCAGCCGCTTCAGGCGGGAGGGGCTGGTGGACGGGATCATCCACATCGAGTCCTTCGGGTGCGGTCCGGAATCGATGGTCGGGGAGATCGCCGAGCGCGAGACCAGACGCCAGTCGCGCATGCCCTACATGGTCCTGACCGTTGACGAGCACACGGGTGAGGCCGGACTGGAGACCAGGTTGGAGGCCTTCGTCGACCTCATCGAAAGGCAGAGGCGGCAGGGCGTGCGCGCGGGCCGCGGTCGGGAGGAAGCCGGTTGATAGTGACCTTCGCCCACATGGGCAACCTGTGGATCGTCGTCAAGACCATCCTCGAAGACCTCGGGGTCGAGGTGGTCGTGCCGCCGCGTCCGAGCCGGAAGAGCCTCGACCTCGGGGTGAGGCACTCCCCGGAGTTCGCCTGCTTCCCGCTGAAACTCAACATCGGGGATTTCATCGGGGGTCTCGAACGCGGTGCGGAGGCCGTCGTCATGGTGGGCGGGGTGGGCCCCTGCCGCCTCGGGCACTACGCACAGGTACAGGAGCAGATCCTGCGCGACCTCGGGTACCGGTGCGAGATGATCGTGCTCGAGCCGCCGAGGGGGCGGCTGGCCGAGCTTCTCGCTAAGGTCCGCTACCTGACCGGGAACAAGCCCCTCGGCCGGGTCTGGCGGGCCGTCCGCTTCGGCCTCGAGAAGCTGTCGGCTCTGGACACCCTGGACCAGGCCCTGGCCAGGGCGAGGCCCCTGGAGAGGAGGCCGGGGCGGGTCGAGGACGTGCACCGGCGGGCCGTCGAGGCGGTGGCCGGGGCGGCGGACGTCCGGGCCGTGCGCCGGGCGGCGGCTGAAGGGGTCCGGGCCATCGAGGGATGTGTCACCCCGGAGGCCGCGGGCGATGGTGCGGCCGTCCTCAGGGTCGGCCTCGTGGGCGAGATCTACATGGTCGAGGAGCCCTTCGCCAACCAGGAGCTCGAGCGGAGGCTCGGTCGGCTGGGGGTCGAGGTCAGGCGGGCCGTCTACCTCTCCGACTGGGTCCGGACCCATCTCCTGCCGAACCCGTTCCGGCTCCGGCGGAGGTGTCGGGCGTCGCTGGTCCGCCGGGCGGCAGCGCCGTACCTCGGCCACTTCGTCGGGGGCGAGGGCCTGGTGAGCGTCGGGGAGAGCGTTCTCCTCTCGCGCGAGGGCTACGACGGGGTCATCCACGTGGCCCCCTTCACCTGCATGCCGGAGATCGTGGCATCGAGTCTCCTGCCGGAGGTGAGCCGTGACCTCGGGGTTCCGGTGATGAGCCTCTTCCTTGACGAGCACACGGCAGAAGCCGGCCTGGTGACGCGGCTGGAGGCCTTCGTCGACCTCCTGGCGCGGCGGCGCGCGGCCCTAGGGGCCGGAGTGCGCCCGCCGGCGGCGCGGGGGACGGCCGGGGCCGGGACCTGACAACAGGACACACTTCGGGCTGACGGGACGGAGATGGTGGTCTTGGCAGGGCAACACGTCTACCTGGGCATCGACGTCGGCTCGGTCACCACCAAGATCGTCGGCATGCTGCCCGACGGCGAGATCGCGGGGGCGGTCTGCCTGGAGACGCTGGGCCAGCCGGCCCGGCAGATAATGCGGGGGCTCACCGCGGTGGGCGAGGCCCTCTCCCGCCGCGGGACGCCGGTGGTGGCCGGCGTGGGGACCACGGGCAGCGGCCGGAACCTGGCCGCCGCGCTCGTCGGGGGTGATGTCGTGAAGAACGAGATCACCGCGCACGCCGTGGCCGCGCTCCATCAGGTCCCCGGGGTCCGGACGGTCCTGGAGATAGGGGGGCAGGACTCCAAGGTCATCGTCCTTCGCGACGGGGTCGTGGTGGACTTCGCGATGAACACCGTCTGCGCCGCCGGCACCGGGTCCTTCCTCGACCGGCAGGCGGCCCGCCTGGGGCTCGACATCCGGGAGTTCGGCCGGTTGGCGCTGCGCTCGACCCGGCCGGTCCGGATCGCCGGACGGTGCACGGTCTTCGCCGAGAGCGACATGGTCCACAAGCAGCAGGTGGGCCACAGCGTCGAGGACATCGTGGCCGGGCTCTGCCGCGCGCTGGTCCGGAACTACCTTAACAACCTGGCCAAGGGAAAGGACCTGGAGCCGCCCTTCGTCTTCCAGGGCGGAGTGGCCGCCAACGCCGGGATGGTGCGGGCCTTCGAGGAGGCCCTCGGTCATGAAGTCATCGTGCCCGAGCACCATGCGCTGATGGGGGCCTACGGGGCGGCCATCCTGGCCCAGGAGTGGCGGGAGGGCCGCGGTGTGTCCGGGCGGAGGTCCGGGCGGGACGAGGCGGCCCTGACGCGGTTCCGGGGCTTCGACCTGAGGGAACGCGACTTCCGGACCTCGGCCTTCGACTGCGACGGGTGTCCCAACGAGTGCGAGATCATAGAGGTGTTCCTCGACGGTGCCCTTGTCGCCAGGTGGGGCGGGCGCTGCCGCCGGTGGGAGAGGGACACGGCCGTGCCGCCGGCCTAGATAGTGCGGACCGCCTCGGCCGGCCTGCAGGACCGGGCCCCCTCAGGGCAGAAAGGCCGGAGGGACCTGGAGAGGGGTGACGGGACTGGGGCCGGGGGGAGCCGCCGACGGGCCGAAGACCGGTAGGGCGTCCGGTTGCGGGGTGTCCCGCGCCACGCCGCGGCCCGCTCGATGGCGGGAACTGGCCTGGCCCGACCTGTGGGCAGCGGCGGGGGTGATGCTCGCCGGCCAGGTGACGGCCTTCGTCGCGGCCCTCGTGCTCTCGCGGGTCCTGGGAGGGTTCTCCCATACGGCGGCCGCGCTGGGGAACCTGGCCCTGCCGGTCGTGCTCGTCCTCGGAGGGCTCTGTCTGATATCACGGGCCAACGGCCTCCGATGGCGCCAGACGGCCGCCCTGGCTCTCGACTTCCGGACCGGAGACTGGGTCTATCCCGTCCTCTACCTCCTCATCGTCCTGCCGGCGTCCTTCGGGACGGCCGTCCTCATCCAGGGGCTGGGTCTCACGGTGGGAGAGGTGCACAAGGCCCTGCTCACCCACCCGGTGACGATGGTGGCGGGGTTCACCCTGGTCCCCCTGGGGGAGGAGCTGTGGGGCCGCGGCCTCGTCTACGGCGCGCTCCGGCGCTGGGGACCGTGGGTGGCCGTCCCGGGGACGGCGATCCTGACGGCCGCCGTCCACCTTGACCCGGCCCAGGTCCTGGCCACCCTGCCGGGGATGTTCGCCTTGTCGTGGCTCCGCTGGCGGACGGGCCGGCTCGCACCGTGCGTGGCCGCCCACGCGGCGAACAACTTCGTCCTGGCCGCGCTCCTCAGCCTCGCCCTGCGCCTTGGATTCTCCGCCTAGAGCGTCCGGTTCACGAACGATGAGTGAGCCGGCAGGGTTGACCGCGCGCGGGAAGAATAGGCTGGTGTTGCGGAGGCCGCGGCGCGTGCGACAGGCCCGTGCAGGCAGACGGGGCGCCGGCTCGCGGCACCGGCGCGTCGAGGCGGAGGCCAAGGCTTCGCCCTCGGAAGGGGACTTGAGAAGGCGCGATGTTCTCTCGCTTCGATATCGTCACGATGCTCCTTTCGCTGCCGGCCATCATCCTCGCCCTGAGCGTGCACGAGTACGCCCACGCCAGAGCGGCGGACAGGTTGGGCGACCCGACCCCACGCCTGAGCGGGCGGCTGACCCTCGAACCCTGGGCTCACCTCGACCCTGTGGGCACGCTCATGCTCATCCTCTTCCGGTTCGGATGGGCCAAGCCGGTGCCCATAAACCCGCGGAACTTCGCCGACCCGCGGCGGGGGGTGCTCATAACCTCCCTGGCCGGTCCGCTCAGCAACATCGCCGTCTCCGCCGCGGCCGCGCTCATGCTCTCCTTCCATGTCGAGACATGGCCCCTCGTCGGCCGCATCCCCTACGTGTACCAGATGGTCTTTTACGTCTTCCTGCTGAACCTCTTCTTCGCGGTCTTCAACCTCATCCCCGTCCCGCCCCTGGACGGCTCGAAGATCCTGATGGCCCTGCTTCCCGGGCGTCAGGCCTACGCGTACAGCCGCATCGAGCCCTACGGGCCCCTCATCCTGATGCTGCTCCTGTTCACCGGGGTGGCGGGGCCCATCATCGGCGGGCTTGCCCGGGCCCTGGGCTCGGTCATCCTCCTTGTGACCAACTCCCTGGCCGGCCTCTTCGGACTGTGACAGTAGAGGACATGGCCGCACGGGACGGGCGCCGGGGCGGGTACAGGGTGAGGCTGGACGTCTTCGAGGGCCCTCTCGACCTCCTGCTCCACCTCATCAAGCGGGAGGAGATGGACATCTACGACATACCCATCGCACGCATCACCGCCCAGTACCTCGAGTACATCGAGGGCCTTGTCGTCCTTGACCTCGACCTGGCCTCCGAGTTCCTGCTCATGGCGGCGACCCTCATGGACATCAAGTCCCGCATGCTCCTGCCGCGCCCGGCGCCGGACCGCTTCCTGACCGAGGAAGACCTCACCGACCCCAGGGAGGAACTGGTCGTCCGCCTCCTGGAGTACAAGCGCTACAAGGAGGCGGCCGAATCCCTGAGGGCGAGGGCGGAGGAGGCCGGACGCCGTCACAGCCGCTTCGGCGGACCCGGCGGGCCCCTCCCGCTGCCGGGCCCCGAGGGCGGCCGGGCCGGGTCCGGCGCTCTGCTCAGGCCGGCCGGGGCGTCTGGCCCCGAGGGTGACGCCGAGGGCACGGGCGTGACCCTGGCCGACCTCGTCCGGGGTCTCCAGAGCGTCCTCCGCGAACTCGAGGACGGCCCGGCGGTGGAGGTCGGCAGGGAGACCGTCACCGTGGAGGAGAAGGTCGCGGAGATGACGTCTCTCCTGCTCGAGGCGGGCGAGGGCGGACTTGACTTCATCGGCCTCCTGCGGCGGGCCCGAACGAGACTGGAGGCGGTGGTGGCCTTCCTGGCCCTCCTGGAACTCCATCGCCGGGGCCTCGTGCGGCTGAGGCAGGAGCGGCCCTTCGGGCCGATCACCGTGTGGGCCCGGCCGGGATTGGGTGAGGAGAAGGTGATGCCGGCTTGACGGACCCCGGTCGGAGCACGTCCCGCCCGCCGGCCGAGGCCGGGACTCCTCCCCCTGAGAAGGTAAAGGCCGCGCTCGAGGCCCTGCTTCTCGTGTCCTCCGAGCCCCTCAGCCCACGCCGGGCGGGGCGAATCCTGGGCCTGACCGAGACCGAGGCCCGCACCTGTCTGGAGCTCCTCGCGGAGGATTGGCGCCGGAGGGACGGGGGCCTTGAGATAGTCGAGGTGGGCGGCGGGTTCAGGTTGGTCACACGGCCCGAGTACGACGAGTACGTGGCCAGGCTGGAGCCCTCGCGTGTGAAGCCGCCCCTCACGCAGGCGGCCGTGGAGACCCTGGCCATAATCGCCTACCGGCAGCCGGTGAGGCGGGCCGACATCGAGAGGGTGCGCGGAGTCCGTTGCGAGGGCGTCCTCGGCACCCTGCTCGAACGTGGTCTCATCGAGGAGGTCGGCCGTGCCGACGGCCCGGGCCGGCCCATCCTCTACGGCACCACAAGGCGGTTCCTCGAGTTCTTCGGCCTGCGGGACCTCAGCGAACTCCCGCCGCTGCCCGAGGTGGACGCCCTCCGGGACGACGGCGAGGGGGGAGCGGAAGGCGGCACCCTGTAACCCTCCGGTGTCTGGCGGCGTATCTTGCCAGGGTGGGGCGGCAGAGGCAAAAAGGGAGGGGTGGCTTTGCCCGCACCGGAGGTCACCGGGGTCCGCCACGGACTCTACCGCGACGATGCGAACCTCCTCCTTGCCAGCCGGGTCGTCGTGGACATGACGGGCCTCACCGACTGGACGTGGTTCACCCTGACGTCGCCGGACCGGCTGGTGTTCGACCTCTCGCCGGCCGTGTTCGGAGGCGGGGTCGGTCACCTGCCGGTGGGGGACGGGCTGGTGCGGGCCGTCCGTTGGGCCGCCCACCCGGGGGAGAGAGTGAGAGTGGTCCTTGACCTCACGCGCCCGGCCGCCCACCGCTCCTTCCGGCTCGTCGACCCTCCGCGTCTGGTCATCGATGTCGACCGGCTCGAGGTGACCCTCTACTCGCACGAACGTGCCCGCCTGGAAGTCCTGCCCCTCGACGAGTATCTCATCGGGGTCCTGGCCGCGGAGGTGCCGCCCACGTTCCAGGCGGAGGCTCTCCGGGCGCAGGCCGTCGCCGCGCGCACTTACACCCTGAGGAGGCTCAGGACCTTCGGCGGCCGGGGCTGCTCGGTCCATCCCGGGGCGGACGTCTGCTCCGACCCCGCGCACTGCCAGGGCTATTCCTCCCCCGAGCGCCTGCGGGACTCCTGGCGGGAGGACTACGACGCCCTGCGGGGCCGCCTGGCCGCTGCCGTGAGCGACACGCACAACCTCTTCGTCGCCTACGGTCCCAGACCCGCCGAGGCCGTCTACCATTCCACCTGCGGAGGACACACCGCTTCCTCGGCCGAGGTCTGGGGGCAGTCCCTACCTTACCTCGAGGGGGTGCCCTGCGAGTACTGCCGAATCTCGCCAGGCTACCGGGAGACGCGCCGTCTGTCGCTGGCCGAGGCCAGGCGGCGCCTAATGGCGGAATTCTTCGCCGTGAAGGAGACGACCGCCTCGGGGAGGACACGCCGGGCCGAGGTCGCAGGATGTTCCTTCACCGGCTCGGAACTCAGGGACCGGCTCGGCCTCGCCTCGACCCTCATCGAGAGCGTCTCGGGGGACCTCGCGGTCACGACGCGCGGGTCCGGCCACGGTGTGGGCCTGTGCCAGTGGGGCGCCGAGGGGCAGGCGCGGCTGGGGCGCAGCTACCGCGAGATTCTGCGGTACTATTACCCGGGGACCGACCTCCGAGGCGTGAGGTTCGTGTCGGGTGCGGGGGGCGGTGCGCCCGGCCCGGGGAAGCCGGATTCCCCGTCGCCGGAGGGGCCCGGCGAGCCCCAGCCTGTGGTCGTCATCGACCCCGGCCATGGGGGAGTGGACCCCGGGGCTGTCGGCCCCAGGGGGACCTACGAGAAAGACGTGAACCTGGCGGTGTCGCTGGCCGCCGCCGAGGCCCTCACCGGGCGTGTGGAGGTGCACCTGACGCGACGCGAGGACGAGACGGTCTCCCTCCGCCGTCGGACCGACCTCGCCAACGAGAAGAAGGCCGTCCTTTTCCTCAGCGTCCACGCCAACGGTTCCGTCCGCCCGGAGGCCGGCGGCACCGAGACCTACCACTTCCCGGGCTCGCGCCTGGGGGGCCTTCTGGCCCGTGCGGTCCAGAGGCGTCTCCTGGAGGCCCTCAGGCGCCGCGACCGGGGGGTGAAGGAGGCCGATTTCTTTGTCCTGCGGGAGACCATCTGCCCGGCCGCCCTCGCCGAGGTCCTGTTCCTCACGAACCCGGAGGAGGAGGCTCTTCTCCGGGACCCCCGGGTCCAGGGGAAGGTCGGGCGGGCCCTCGCCGCGGCCGTTCTCGACTACCTGGCGGAAGTGAGGTAGGCGCGGGGACCGCGCCGGCGGTGGGAAGGTTGTCGCTGGTCATCGGGGGCACGGACGCCGCGACCGGTGGGGGTTAACGGCACGGCTGACTAGTCATACTAGCTGTAGCCTGGCCCTTAAACCCACCGGGCTCAAGTGAGAGGGGCGTCACGCTTGGCCGAACACCCCATTCAAGGCCTGATGAAGACGGCCATGGAGAGCATTCGCGACATGGTGGACGTCAACACCATCGTCGGGGATCCCGTCGAGTCTCAGGACGGGGATGTCATCCTGCCCATATCGCGGGTCTCCTTCGGCTTCGCCGCCGGCGGGGCCGAATACGGGGTGCCGGGCAGGAGGTCCGGGGAGAAGGGCGGCGGCGGTGACGGAAGCACCCAGCTCCCGTTCGGCGGTGGCAGCGGCGCGGGCGTAACCATCAAGCCGGTCGGGTTCCTCGTGGTCGGCCGCGGACAGGTGAGGCTCCTTCCGGTCGACGGCAGGGCCTTCTACGACCGACTGGTAGACCTCGCCCCGCAAATCATCCAGCAGCTCCAGAACATGGTCGCCGGGGACGGGACGGCCTACGAACCCGAGCCTCAGCCCCGCCGGCGCCGTGTGAGGTCCGAGACCGAGGTCTAAGGCGTCTGAGACCGCGTCATCGCTGCACGACCCCGTCCGCCCGCATCGGTCGCAACCGCGCCCGCCGTCCGTCGGCCTCGGGCGTCATCCTGGTCTTCGTCCTGGCGCTGGCTCTCTCGTGTCGGGCCGCCGCCGGTCCGCCGATTCCGGCGGCGGCACGGGGTCCGTCCCCCCCTGCGTCGGCGGCCTCGCGGGGTCCGGGTGCGGACTCCCCGGTGCCGGCCGCTGTCGGGGGGGGGTCAGGGGCGGGAGTCGTCGTTCCCGAAGGAGCGCCGCCTGCGCCGCGGGTAACGGCGTCCTCCGCGGTCCTCATCGACGTCTCGTCCGCCCGGGTCCTTTACGCCAAGAACGCCCGGGAGAAGAGAGCCCCGGCCAGCCTGACCAAGGTCATGACCGCTCTGGTGTGCCTCGAGGCGGGGGACCTGGACGACACGGTCACGGTGAGCCGGACGGCCGCGGCCGTGGGCGGCTCGTCCATCTGGCTCGAGGAGGGGGAGACCCAGAGGCTCGAGGACCTCCTCTACGGCCTCTTGCTGCGGTCGGGGAACGACGCGGCCGAGGCCGTCGCCGAACATGTCGCCGGGAGCGTCGAGTCCTTCGTGCTCCTCATGAACCGGCGCGCGGCCGAGATGGGCCTCGCCGACACCACCTTCCGCAACCCCCACGGCCTGCCGGCTCCCGGGCACCTGACGACAGCGGCCGACCTCGCCCGGATAGCCCATGAGGCGCTCCTTCGCCCCGACTTCCGGCGGGTCGTCTCCACCCGGCGCCATGTCATGCCCTGGCCCGGCCGGCCGTGGGACCGTGTCCTATACAACGAGAACAGGCTTCTGTGGGTCTACCCCGGAGCCGACGGAGTGAAGACCGGCTGGACCAGTGAAGCGGGCCGGTGCCTCATCGCCTCGGCCACGCGAGGCGGGTGGCAGCTGGCCGTGGTTCTGCTCGACGCCCCGGAGATGTGGACCGACGCCGTCCGGCTTCTTGACTGGGGCTTCAGCAGTTTCCGCCCGGTCCTCATCCATCCCGAGGGCGCCCCCGTGACCAGGGTGCGTCTGGCCGGCGCGGCGGAGAGATGGGTGGACCTTGTCGCCGGCCGGGCGGTGAAGGTCGCCCTGCTCCCGGGCGAGCTGGAGCGGGTGTCTCTGACCCCGTCGGCCCCCGTTTTCGTCCGGTCACCGCTCCCCGAAGGCGCCGAGGTCGGGTCCTTGTGGGTCTCCCTGGACGGGGCGCCTCTGGCGTCTTTCCCGCTCGTCACGGCTCAGGACGTGCCCGGCGGCGGCCTGGTGGCCAGCTTCCTGCAGGGCCTTTGGGCCTTGGTGGTGACCGCACTCTCGAGGCTCTTCCCGTGACGGCCCGCCGGCGGCCGGCGCTCCCGGCCCGGGATAGGTGCCGCCTCCCTTTTGAGGAATGATGTCCATGTCAAGGCAGGATTCAGCAAACAATGTTGAATGTTCCTTGGTTTGCATTTTGAAGGGAGGCCTAGAGCTTTGAGAGACCGTCCATGGTACAAGAACTGGCCGAAAGGACTGCCCACCTCGTTGGACTACCCCAAGGTGCCCCTCTACAAGTTCCTGGAGAGTTCCGCAGCGAGGCATCCCGACCGGGAGGCCATCATCTTCCAGATCGGGGATGCGGTGACCACCTACGGTGAGCTCTGGGACAAGGCCCAGCGCTTCGCCACCGCGCTGGCCCGGATGGGCGTGAAGAAGGGCGACCGGGTCGCCGTCCAGATGATCAACAATCCGCTGACGGCCATAGCCTACTACGGCATCCTTCGAGCCGGAGCCGTCTACTGCCCCTGCAACCCACTGCTCAGCTACCGGGAACTCCATCACCAGTTGGTGGATACGGGGGCCGAGACCTTCATCATCTTCGAGATGTTCATGGACAAGTTCGAGCCCATCCGTTACGACACGCAGGTCAAGAGGCTCATCGTGTCGGGCATCTCCGAGATGCTCCAGCCTCCGACGCCGACCGATGTCAAGCCCTACGGAAGGGGGACCTACAGTCTGCTCTCCCTCATCAACGACACCCCCAGCGACCCGCCGGACATCGAGTTCGACGTTGAGAACGACTTGGCCCACATAGCCTACACCGGAGGCACCACCGGGGTGCCCAAGGGCGTCATGGTCACCCACTACAACGCCGTGGTGGCCAACATCCAGCAGGCACACTGGGGCATGGGAGGACGGCCCGTCGTCGACGATGACGGCCTTCTCGACATCGTCGACCCCATCGAGACGGACGACCGGGAGGACTGGGACTACCCGGTGGGCCCGGCCGGACAGAAGTGGCTGGTCATCGTCCCCTGGTCGCACGCCATGGGGGTCAACGGCTACCTCAACATCCCGGTCTACAAGGGCGACACCATGGTCGTCCATCCCCGCCTCGAGATGCCGGCCTACATGAACGACCTCGTCAAACACAAGTGCACCGGCTGTGGCGGGGCTCCCCAGTTGCTCATCGCCATGCTCAACTACCCGGGCATCGAGAAGCTCGACCTGTCGAACATCAGGACGGTGGGATGCGGGGCCGCCCCCCTCCCGGTGGACGTGTACCGGGGCCTGTCCAAACTCCTGCCTAACGCGCTCATCATCGAGGGTTACGGGCTGACAGAGATGACGCTGGGCGCGACCACCAACCCGATCAACCGGTCGGGCATGAGGAAGCTGGGCTCGGTCGGACTTCCGGTGTTCGACACCGACGTCAAGATTGTGGACATAGACGACCCTACGGTGGAGATCGACTTCAACGAGATCGGCGAGGTCTGCCTCAGGGGTCCGCAGATGATGAAAGGCTACTGGAAGAACCCCGAGGAGACCTCCAGGGTCATAATCGACGGTTGGCTCCACACGGGCGATCTCGGCTATCTCGATGAGGACGGCTACCTCTTCCTGGTCGACCGGAAGAAGGACATGCTCATCTACAACGGCCATAACGTCTATCCGCGCGAACTGGAGGAGATCCTCTTCACCCACCGCGCCGTGAAGGACTGTGCCGTCATCGGCAAGCCTCACTCCCTGACCGGAGAGATTCCCAAGGCCTTCGTGGTCAGAAAGCCCGACGTGAAGGTGACCGAACAGGAGCTCATGGACTTCGTCAAGGTCCGGGTGGCCGACTACAAGCAGATCCGCGAGCTCGAGTTCATCGATGAACTGCCGCGGAACTACGCCGGGAAGGTGCTCCGGCGGGAGCTCAGGCGCTGGGAGATCGAGCGGGTGGCCGCCGGCGAGGTGGCCGCCGAGACGGAGGAGGAACTGGGACTCTAGGTGGAGCAGCTCCCCCCGCCCGGCGACGCTCCGCCGGGCGGGGGGAGCGGGGAGACGATGAACCCACCGGCGGCGCCTCACCGAAGCCTTTGGACGCCGCGCGGGATTGAAAGACGAAGCGGACGAAAGGGCCGCCCGGACGCCGGGAAGATTATCCCTCAGGAGGCTCTCTGTCCCGTGACATCACTCCCTTGGGCCGGTCCCGGCGTCTGGGCGGGGGTCCTGTTGCTGGCTGTCGTCGTCCTTCTCCTTCTTCCGGTCCCGTTCCGCTTCAGCTTCTCCTACCGCGGAACGGAGGCGGGCGGGGAGGCCGTGTTCGAGTTCTCGCTCTTCGGAGGCCGCTGGCTGCGGCGGCGGGTGGTCCCTCTCCCGGACATAGGGCCCGCCGGCGGGGCCGGGAGGACGGGTCTCACGGCTTTCGTCGGGAAGGCCGCTGGTCTCGCCCACCGCATCCTCGCGCGGGAGGAGAGACCGGCCCTTGGTGGGCTCCTCCGCCGGGCGGCCGCGGGACGAGACACCTACGCCAGGCCCCTCCTGGCCCTCGCCCGGATGACCTTGTGGACGAGACTGTCCTGGAGGACCGTTCTCGACCTGGGTGACGCGGCCGTGACAGGCCTCGGGGCCGGAGTGCTGTGGGCCGTCAAGGGGACACTGGCCGCGGCCGCTCGGCAGGCCCTGCGCCTCGGTTCGGGGCAACCCGAGTTCCTGGTCACACCCGATTTCGAGGGAGGCGGTGTCTTCAGCGTCATCGAGGGACGTGGAACCCTGAGGGTGGGTCAGCTCCTTGTCGTCGCTCCCATGGTGGTCAGGGGTGTCCTCAGGCACGGGCGTTCCGGACGACGGCGGTGGCCGCCCTCTGGAGGCTCTTCTCGTGACGGCTCTCCGTCGTCCGCGCGGCCTCGGGTTTCAGCCGCGGCCCGGCGGGAAGTCTAACCGAAGAGGACTCTCGAGACAGGGGTGGGGCGGCCCAGGTGAGGACGCTCTGGAAGGGCGCCATCAGCTTCGGACTCGTCCACATACCGGTCAGGGTCTACCCGGCCACGGAGAACAAGGGAGTCAAGTTCCGCTATCTGCACCGCGAGTGCAAGACGCCCGTCCGATACCTCAAGTACTGCCCCACGTGCGGGCGCGAGGTCGGGCCCGAGGAGATCGTCAACGGGTACGAGTACCAGAAGGGCCGGTTCGTCGTCCTGGAGGACGAGGACTTCGAGCGCCTGCCGGCACCGGAGACCAAGGTCGTCGACATCGTGGACTTCGTGGACCTGGCGGAGATCGACCCCATCTATTTCGACAAGAGCTACTACCTTGCGCCCGCCGACGGAGGTGTCAAGGCCTACGCCCTGCTCCGGAGGGCCATGGTCGAGACGGGGCGAGTGGCCATCGCCAGGGCCGTGCTGAGGGCCAAGCAGCATCTCGCCGCCGTCCGGGTGCTGGAAGGACGCGTCTTGGTGATGGAGACCATGTTCTGGCCTGACGAGATAAGGTCCTGGGCGGGGCTGGAAGGAGTCGACGCGGAGCCGACCTTTCACGAGAACGAGCTGCGCATGGCCGAGACTCTCATCGGGAGCCTCACGGGGCCTTTCATGCCCTCGAAGTACACGGACGAGCACCGCCAGGCCCTACGAGAGCTCATCCAGGCGAAGGTCGAAGGGCGGGAAATCTACGAGCACCGTGAGCCCGAGGCGGTCAAGGTGCTCGACCTGATGGAGGCCCTGCGGGCCAGCGTGGAGATGGCCCGCTCGCACAGAGCCGGTGGGCCGCCCGGGACGACGTGAGATGTGCGGTCGGCCGGAAGCCCCGGAGCGAGCCGGGAAGGCCCTCCACCACCCGGGCGCCCTCGAGTTCGGAAAGGTCCGGCCGATGCTGGCGGAGGCGGCTCCGGCCCCGTTCGACGGCGACGACTGGCTCTTCGAGGTGAAGTGGGACGGCTACCGGGCCCTGGCCTTCCTCGAGAGGGGAGCGGACGCCGGAAGGGGAGGAGACGGCGGCGGCCGGACCCGCCTCCAATCCCGCCGGTTGAGAGACCTCACCCCGGGCTTCCCCGACCTCGGCCGCCTTCACAGCCACCTCGAGGGGCGGCAGGCCGTTGTGGACGGGGAGATCGTCGCCCTGCGCGACGGGCGGCCCGACTTCCAGACCCTCCAGAGGGGCGGACGCCCCGTCGTCTACATCGCCTTCGACATCCTGGAACTCGACGGGGAGGTGCTCATCGGCCGGCCGCTGGCGGAGAGGAGGGACATCCTGGACCGTCGTCTCGGGGCCGGGCCGGACCTCGTCGTCTCCCGGGCCGTCCTCGGACGCGGGACGGACTTCTACCGGGCCGTGGTCCGGAGCGGGCTGGAAGGCGTCGTGGCAAAGAGGCTCGACAGCCCCTACCGGCCCGGCCGGCGGAGCCGGGACTGGCTCAAGGTGAGGAACGTTCGCCGGCTCTTCGCCGTGGTGTGCGGCTACACCCGGGCGGCCGGCGCCCGTCCCTTCGGCTCCCTCGTCCTGGGCCTGGCCGACCGGAGGGGCCGGCTCGTCTACGCGGGTCTCGTCGGCACGGGCCTGGACCAGAGGGAGATGGCTTCCCTCCTCGGGCTCCTCGACCGGACCGGTCCCTGCCCCTTCCCGGACGGGGAGCCGCGGTCCCTCCGCGGCAGGGTGGAGTGGGTGGAACCGGTGCACGTCGTCGAGGTGGAGTGTCTGGAGCTGACGGCCGACGGACATCTGAGGCACCCGGTGTACCGCGGCCTGCGCCCGGACAAGGACGTGGCCGACTGCCAGGTGCCGGCCGAGAGGCATGGGGGAGCAGGATGACCGCCGGCAGGAGGGTCGAGGTGGAGGTCGACGGCCGCCGCCTGTCCCTGTCGAACCTCGACAAGGTCTACTGGCCGGAAGACGGCCTGACGAAAGGGGACCTGATCGAGTACTACGTCTGGGTCGCGCCGTGGCTTCTGCCCCATCTGGACGGGCGCCCGCTGAACCTCACCCGGTACCCCGACGGCATCCGCGGCAAGAGCTTCTACCAGAAGGACATCCCGCCGACGGCCCCGCCCTGGGTGAAGACTTTCCCCGTCCAGCACGAGGACCGCGTCGTCAACTACTGTCTGGCCGACAGCCGGGCGACCCTGGCCTGGCTCGCCCAGTGGGGCTGTGTGGAGATCCACCCGTGGCTCTCCCGGGTGGATGACCTGGACCGCCCGGACTTCGCCGTCTTCGACCTCGACCCGACACCGCCCGCGGGGTTCGAGGAGGCGGTCGAGGTCGCCCTCGCCGTCCGGCGCCTCCTCGCCGAGTTCGGCCTCAGGGTCTATCCCAAGACGTCCGGAGCGACAGGTCTCCATCTCTTCCTGCCCGTCGTGAGGCGCTGGTCGTACAAGGACCTGGAACGCTTCGTCGGTCGGGTGGCGGACGTCATCCACGAGGCCCTCCCCGGCCTGACGACCAGGGAAAGGACCGTCGCGAAGAGGAAGGGGGTCTACATCGACCACCTGCAGAACGTCAGGGGCAAGACCCTCGCTTCCGTCTACAGCCTCCGGCCGCACCCGGGCGCCCCGGTCTCCGCACCGGTGACCTGGGAGGAACTCCCCCGGGTGCGGCCGGAGGAGCTGAACATCCGCTCCGTCCGCGAGCGCCTCGGGCGCCTCGGGGACCTCTTCCGCCCGGTCCTCACCGACGTCCAGGACCCGGGGCCGATGATGAGGAACCTCGGCCTCGGTCCGCCCGAGCCGCGGGGCGGCCACCGTCGGCCGGCAACACTAGCCGAGCGCTAGCCGGCCGAGGTCCCGGCCCCGGCCCTGAGCCGGGCGATCTCCTCCTTCACCTGCGCCAGGCGCCGGCCGTGGAGCGGGTAGAGGGTGACGGCGACGAAGCTCAAGGCCAGGGCGATCCACGGGACGACGGTCATCAGCATGCGGATGGCCAGGACGGCCCGGGATGACTGGACGACGTCGGGGACGTAGCCGCCCCACTCGAGGACCGCGCTCGTGACCAGGCCCTGAAGAGCGATGCTGAGCCTGATGACGAAGCCGTGGACCCCGAAGTACATGCCTTCCCGCCTGGTTCCCGTCTTGAGCTGGTCCTCATCGATGACGTCGGAGATGAGGACGTCGATGAGCATCATGAGACCGGCGAGGCCGACGCCGATGAGGACCCCGGTGACGAGCATGGCCGTGAGGCTGGTGATGAATGTCAAGGGGATGAGGCCGAGAGCGAAGACGACGAGGCTCAGCCTCATGGCCTGCCGTGGACCGACGGCTCTGGTGACCTTCTGCCAGACGAAGAGCATGATGAAGGCCGAGCCGAACACGGTCAGGAAGATGACCGTCATCAGGGCGTCAGGGAGCCGGAGGACGTACTTGACGAAAAGGGGCATGGCTGCCGGGAGCACCACGAACGTGAACTGGGCGAAAAGGCTGGTGAGGACGAACGTCACGAACGACCTGTTGGCGAAGGTGTACCTCAGGGCCGGGCCCAGGGCGAGGGGCTCGCCTCCGCGGGCCTCGGGTCGTTCCCGGCTCCCGAGAAGGGAAAGATAGAGACCGAGCCCGGTGACCACGCCCAGGATGGCCCCTGTCAGGGGCCAGCCGAGCGATGTGTAGAGGACGGGCGGGAGGGCCATGGCCACGACCAGCCCGACGATGCCCAGGACCTGCCGGAGGGCTGAGACCTGGGCCCGCTCTGTGAGGGACGGGTACATCTCCGGGAAGAGGGCTGTCGAGTTGAGGATGACGAACGTGAAGAGGGTGTCGAAGACGAAGAGGACCACGATGAAGTAGGCGAAGAGGGCCCACCCGCCGAGGCCGGCGGGGGGAGTCCAGACCAGGGCGAGGGACACGGCCAGCGGGAGGCTTAGGAAGGCGATGTAGGGGATGCGCCGGCCCCAACGCGTTCTCGTCCGGTCGGAGATGTGCCCGGCAAGCGGGTCGTTCAGGGCGTTCCATAGGCCGTAAAGGGTCATCCCGAGGCCGTAGAGGGGGACCGGGAGCTTCAGGGTGTCGACGTAGAACCGGAGAAGCCAGGTACTCACCGCCTGTCCGGAGACGGCCGCCGACATGTTGGCGAGACTGTAGAGGAACTTGCGTCCGAAGGACATGCCGGATGACTGCTCCAATCGAGACCCTCCGTTCCCGCGGAAGGAGCCCGTCGGGCCCGCCCCGCGGCGGGTTCCGTACGGAAGCACAATTCTTCCGGCCGCTCCGCTTACCCTTCCGAGGACGGCTCAGGGCCCGGCCCGCGGGGTCTCTGGCCGGCGGGAAGGTGAGGCCGGCCGCCCAGCGAACACGCCAGATGGCCGGATGGCCGGACAGAGAGTATACACCTTGTCCTCGAAGGAGGTTCCCGGACCACGTGGTGTCTGAGCTGCTCAAGCCCCCTCCCCTGATGTCGGCCAAGAGAGTGCTCTGCGTTCAGCCCCACCCCGACGACATGGAGTGTGCGGCGGGGGGGACCATCGCCCTGCTGGCGGCCCGGGGGGCCACGGTCGTCTACGTGACCGTCACGGACGGGTCTTGGGGGGCCTTCGAGCCCGTGGACCCGGAAGAACTGGCCGAGACGCGGCGCCGGGAGCAGGTCGAGGCCTGCCGGGTGCTCGGGGTCGAGGAGATCGCCTGGCTGGATTTCCCCGACGGGCAGGTGCCGCCTGGTTCGGGTCACGTCCTGTGCCGGCATCTCGTGAGGCTGATAAGGAGCTACCGTCCTGACTGCGTCATGACCGTGGACCCCTGGACGCCTTATGAGGCTCATCCCGACCACTACAACACCGGCCTGGCGGTGGCGGCGGCGGTGCTCTTCAGCGGCCTCGCGGCGGCCCACCGGGAGGAGGGTCTCGAGCCGCACGGTCCGGAGATGGTCGCCTTCGCCGTCACGGCGCGTCCGAACACGTGGGTGGCCGTCGACGAGGTCTGGGAGAGGCGCACGAGAGCCCTTGAGGCCCACCGGAGCCAGTTCTCCACCCCCGTCGGCGAGGTGCAGAAGACCCTTCTCCGGCTCCAGGCGGAAGAGCTCGCCCGGCGGGGCCGGGCCGCCGGGAAGCTCCAGGAGGGGGTCATGCTGGCTGAGGCCTTCAAGGTGCTCAGCCCTCTGCACCTTCACTGCAATTGGGAGGCTCACAAGTGCTGACAGGCTGGCGTTCGTTGCTCGTCCGTTGCGCAAGGGCGGGTGTGTAGCTCCATGCCGTCCTCCCTCTTCGCAGCCAGGTGAAGGCCGCCATGCCCGGCGGGGCGCCGGCCACGCGAGGTAGGGGCGGGTGGACCAGGGCGGAGATGACCGCGGTTCCCAGGAAGGCCGCGGCGCTCCTCCCACGTTCGCCGGCTCTCCGCCTCTCCCCGGAGAAAGGCGCGGGCCGGAAACCTCGGGTGGCGGGGCTTCGTCCAGCACCGCCTGGCCGGACAGGCCCTCTGGCTCCTGGTCATGTTCGTGCTGTTCCCGGTCGGGCGAGCACGGAGGACGCCGCCCGTGTGGACAGGTAGACGGCGAAGAAGCGGTCCGTGGTGAGCCGAGGGGCCGTGGATTCACTCCATCGGGGTTAACACCCCGGGGGTTGCAGAGCCGGGGGCGGAAGCGAGGGCGCCCCCACGAGCCACGGTGCTCGGCTCTCTCTCTTTAGGTGGGGATTTCCCTGCCGCGAGGTTCAACCACCCTGCTCCTCATACTGGAACACGTCCTCTATCCCCTGGCCCAAGGCCCGGGCAATCCGGAACGCGAGCAGGAGTGAGGGATGGTACTTCCTCTGCTCAAGGGCGATGATTGTCTGTCGGGTGCAGCCGGCCTTCTCGGCCAACTGCTCCTGGGTCATCTCCCCGTTGATGAAGCGAAGATACCGGATCCGGTTCATGATCCGGCCTTCAGGCATGGTTCTTCAATCCCACGTGGTAGTAGTAGAGGCTCGCCGCCGACCCCACTATCCAGCCCAGCAGGAAGGTCGTGTAGGCCAGGAACCATAACCATCCGGCCGGAACGGTGCTCTGGGACTCATAGCGGACATACAGGCCGATGGACGCGAAAAAGACGTAGGCCATCACGGCCACCAAGGCGATAGCACAGGCCTTGCCCTGAATGAGGGCGTCGCGTTCATCCTGACCACCTTGCCGACAGCGGGTGGCATGGAGCGTCATCCAGAAGGCTATGAATCCCGCCAGCAAGACGAGAGCTGCCGCTTTCGGCCGCCAGTCATCGTAGAGCGCCCAGGTGCTCGGGCCGTCTCCCCAGAGAAAGAGGGCTACGAACACGAGAGCCACGATTCCCCATATTACGAGGGTGCAGAGCGCTCGCCTCTGCGGTTGAGTCATTGCAGGGACCTCCCCGTTTCCATCTGCGCCGATCCAAGTTTGAGCCACGCTGGTGATGTTGGCATGATTGTAATGAACATTTTACGCTATGTCAAGAGACTTTTACTAGGGTGGGTAGGAAGACAGACGCAACCTCCGCTGTGTGGAATCGAGTCGGCGGTGGTGGTTCGGTCTGCACGGCGGTGGTCTCCTCCCTATCTGGGAAGGGTCAGGTTGCTAATACATGCTGTGAATACGACATACTAGGGCCCGAGGCCGGAAGGAGGCGCGGGCCCTTGAAGGACGGCGCCGGGCGGAACATGCGGGGAGACGGGCCCGGAGAACCCCTGGAAGAGGTGCGCCGCCGGGTCCTGGCTGCGCTCGAGCTGGGAGCCGGGGCAACGGTCCGTTGGGTCAAGGCCGCGTGGGAGGCCGCCGACCGGCTGGTGAGGGCTCTCGAGGCCGGGGTCGACGGGGCGGCGGGTGCGCTCTGGCGCGCGGCCGGGGTGGACCCGCGGACCTTGACCGTGGAGAGGGTCGTGGCCAGGGCCCCGGCCGGGGTGAGGGCGGCCGTGGGCGCCGTCGGAGAGGGACTTGACCGGGCCGGGCGGTGGCTGGAGAACGTCCTCCGGTTCCTGCCCCGGGACCTGCAGTGGAGGAAGGCGGCCTCAGGCATGTCCATTCTGCTGGCTGTCGTGGCCTTCTCCAGCTTCGCCGTGCCTCCCGAGGCCAAGCCGTTCCCGGGCGGCCGCCGCCTGACTTTCGTCGGCTACTTCGAGAACGGCTGGGGCGGGTGGTACGTCGACTCCTTTCCCACCTTCCAAAGACACGTCGAGATAGTCGACATCGTCATGCCTTTCTGGCATTCGGTCCATCCGGACGGGAGCGTCGAGGACCGTGGCGTGCGTCGGGAGGTCATGGAGTTCGCCCGTTCCCACGGTGTCAAGGTGGTCCCGCTCTTCAACAACGCCAAGGGAAGGAACAGCGCCGGTTTTCTGGTCTCGGCTCAAGGTCGGGAGCAGGCGGTTAAGGAGATCGTGGAGGTCGTTCGGGAGTGGGGCTACGACGGGGTGCACATAGACTTCGAGCTCCTGCCGCCCGAATGGCGGGAGGCCTTCACTTCTTTTGTGGCCGAGTTGCGGCTGGCTCTCGGGGACGCGTGTCATCTCTCGGTGGCCGTGTTCCCGAAGGTCGACATCTCGGAGGAGATCCACGGTCTGTACGACTACAGGGCCCTTGCCGAGCTCTGCGACTTCATCGTCCTGATGGGCTATGACCGCCATTGGGCCACGGCCCCGGCCGGTCCTGTCTCACCTTACGACTGGATAGAACGGAACCTCGAATACGCCCTGGAGACGGCCGGGGTCGAGCCGCAGAAGCTCGTGCTGGGAGTCGGGGGCTATGGCTACGATTGGCCGGCCGGAGGCGGCAGGGCGAACCCGGCCTCCGTCGTGCCCTCCCGGTTCGCCGCCGACCTGGCCCGAAGACGGGGCGCCGCGCTGAAGTGGGATGACGAGAGCAACAATCCCCACTTCACCTATTTCCTGGAGGGCGTGCGGCACGATGTGTGGTACCAGGACGAGCGGGTGATGGCCCTGCGCCTGAGCCAGGCCCGCAGCCGGGGGCTGCGCGGCCTCGCCCTGTGGCGGCTGGGGTACGAGACACCGGCGACCTGGAAGGTCATCGCCCGTGAGCTCGGCCCCAGGTCCTAGAGGGCGAGAGGCGGGCGTGTCAGTCCCTCACTCCCTGCCTGACGTCTTCCAGCCACTCGAAGACCTCCGCCCAGACGTCATAGCCCCCGTGGCCCGCCCCCTCGACCTCGCGGTAGGTCACCTTCGCCCCGGCCTCTTCGAGTCTTCGGATGAGTTCGCGCACCCTCGTGACCGGCACCGCCGGGTCGTGCGTCCCGTGGGCCAGGAAGACGGGCACATTCTCGGCCCTGTCGAAGGGGAGCGCGGACTGCCGGTCGGCCGCCCCGGGGTGCGGACCGCCCCCGCCGGGACCTTCGGCCTGTAGACCGGCCTCGGCGGGGCGCGCGACGAAGCCTGACAGGACGACGAGACCGGCGAACCGGCGGAGGCTTGCCAGGCCGACGGCCAGCGCGCCGAACCCGCCCATGGAGAAACCGGCGAGGAAGACGGACTTCCTGTCGACGGGAAGGGTGGTCTCGGCCGCCTCGACGGCCTCGACGACGTCCCGTCCGGAGTCACCGACGTACCAGCCGCTCCGGCCCCGTCCGAACGGGGCGCACAGGAGCCAGCCGTACTTGTCGAGGTGCGGGACGAGACGGGGGTCGCGGGCCGCGGCGACGTCGTCGACCCCGCTCTCGTGGAGCATCACCAGCAGTGGGAGGCCTGTGTGCGGCGGCCTGGGTTCGCGGGCCAGGACGGCGGCCTGAGGCGGGATGTGGACCGAGTAGGGCTGGAGGGACCCGTCGACCCGCGACCGGAAGGCCCGCCTCTGGTAGCCGGTGACCCCGGCCAGGGGGTCGCGTCCGGCCTCGAGGGCCGAGACCATCTCGGCGGCTTCCTCGAACAGTCGGCGGAGGGGTTCAGGGTCTTCCCCGGGGTCAAGTGTCCGGCGGAGGTCGCGGAGCCACCGAAGGCGGGCCGCCACCGAGGGGAGGCTCCCGTACAGCCGCCGCCCGGCGCGCCCTACGGCCCGGCGGTAGCGCTCCTCGAGCCTGTCGATATCGGCCGGGGCGAGGGTGTAGTAGGAGAGGACCGACTCCCAGACCGGCCGGCCCCTCAGAGACACCTGGACGGAAACCCGGTAGGTCCCGGCGCCGGCCCGGGGCGCCCGCCAGTTATGCTTCAGCCGGTTGAGCCCGGGGTCGAGGGCGTGGGAGGTGACCGACCGGGAGGCCCGCCGCAGTCCGGCGGCGGCCTGAGCCCGAGGCGGCGCCGGTGCGGCCGGCGGGGCGGCGGCCGAGGTCTCGGTCACCACCTCACACCGGGCCGCCCTCTTGGTGAAGACGGCGATCTCGGCCGAGATGTCGTCCTCTGCGGACCCGAAGGTCCGGCTCGGTCTGGCCTTGACCGTCGTCTTCGCAAGGCCCTCGACGTCGAAGGCGACCCGGACCACCCGGCGCCGGTCGCGGGTGTCGGAGTCGTAGTCCCGGTCCGGAACGAGCTGCAGCACGGAGGGTGCTGCCGGGGCGTCCAGACGGGCCTTCCGGTCGGCGGAGAGGTAGGTCACGTTCAGTCCCATGGCCGGGTCCAGCAGGCCGTGCACCGGTGCGACGGCGGCCCAGGGAACGGTCATCCGGTAGAGGGCCCCCTCGTCTTCCGGCACGACGGCCAGTCGTGTCCCCTCGGGAGCCGGGGTGAGGAGCCCTCGTCCGTTCCGGTTGATGAGGATAGCGACGGGCTCCCCGGCGACCTGAGAGAAGCCCAGGGTGAGGTAGCGCGAGGTCTCTCCGTCGGTCCCCTCGGGCGAGAGGATCACCTGAAGGCCGTCGCCATAGCGCCAGCTACGGTGGCCGTCCAGGCCCCAGGGGCCCTTCACCCGGGCGACGAGGTACAGGTGGTCGGCGTCGAAGGCGGCCCACAGGGTGACCTCGGGAAGGTCGGCGTCAGCAGGAGCCGAGGTCACGGTGAGCTTCCAGGAAGACCACTTCTTCTCCCAGTCGCGCTTGGAGACGGCGTACCCTATCCTCACGGGGGACACCTCCCGGCCGTGTCCTCACTTCAACGGGGCCGGCCTCGGACCCTGTCGGAGGCCGGCGGAGAGTTCCGGCGGACGGGGGAGCGGGTGGTCCCGGTCGGGTTGGCGTAGCAGTAAAGACATCCGCTCGGGCAGGGGTGAGAGGAGTACCAGGCCAGGTCGACGGCATGGGCGCATCCGCAATGCGGCCTCTGCCCGGCGGCCTTGTCGGGTCGGGCCGGCAGGCCCCGCGGATGAAGACGGGTCAGGAGGTCCGCATCGACGCAGGCTGACCGGCTTCTCGTGGGTTCGCAGCAGAACTCGAGGTAGACACCGGCCTTCGCGGCCTCGGCCTCGAGGGTCGATAGGACGTCCTCACGCTCCCGGCCGGAGAGGGAGACAAGCTCAAGGCCCAGGCCCTTGAAGCGCCTGACGACCTTGGCGTAGGGCGTCACCAGGCTGGTCTTGACGACCGTGACCCCGGCCGCCCGCGCCTTCCGGACCGTCTCGGCGAAGAGAGGCAGGTTGGACAAGAGGCTTCCGCGGGCGCCGCGACGGCCGTCACCGGCGGGCCGCCAGTGAAGGACGGGGTCGAAGCGGAGGACCACCCGCTCCGGTCGCCCGGTGAAGTCTATGAGGGGCTCGAGCCGGGAGAGCGCGACCTCGGGTTCGGGCACGCGGGGCTCCAGGTCCGTCCCCCCGAGGCCGGTGACGGTCACCTGGACGACGACCTGGTCATAACCGGCGAGTACGGGGGCCAGAGGCCGGGTCAGGACGGCCTCCGGGAACTTCGTCATGACGACGATGGAGTGGACCCGTGCGGGAGGGTAGCGTCTCCCGAGGATGCCGACGAGGTCCTCCGGATACCAGCGGACCATGTCCGTGCGGCGGGAGACGGTCAGGACGACGTGGCGGGACGGCTCAGGTCCGGGCGTGACGACCACCTCCCGGTGCAGGAGGCTTCTCTCTCCCTGTGTAGGGAACCTGCCCCCGGCGGCCCGGCGGTGTCAGGTCTGTGCGGTCTTCAGAGGCCGCACGAAGGGTCCCATGCCGACTGAAGGACGAGTGGGACCGGATGGTTGACAGGAGGGGTCGCGGGGCAGACTGTCTTCAAACTGAATATGGCCCGTCAGGGCCGGAGCAGGAGGCCGCCGACAGAGGTCGGCCTCCTGCCTTGTGGGCCGAGGCCGCCTCGAGGCACCGGGAGTGGACGCGCCGGGCCGCCTCCAGAGCGTCGCGGGCATCCTTCTCCCTATAGAGGCGTGACGCGGGGACCTTGTGTCTCTCATCACCGTAGAGGGCCTTGGACCGGTCCTCGGCAAGGCTTCCGGCCGTCCTGGCGAGGGACTCGACCTCATCGGCGCCCAGACCGAGGCGGCGGAGCCTGTCCTCGTTCTTCCGGAGGGCTCCGCCCAGATCGTGCCTTTTCGGAGGGTCAACTCCCGCGGAGAGCAGGAGGGCCTTCAGGGAGAGTTCGCTCGCGTCCTGGGAGGTCCTGACGGCGTAGGCCCAGTGTCCGTCCCGGACGGCCTGCCGGGCTGCCTGAAGGCTGCTCTTCGCTTGTTCGAACAATCCCTTCGCCATGTCCTTGTCCGTCAAGAGCTCGTCCCCCTCGGCCCTGAGGACCGAAAAGTGAATTGGTCTGCAGGGACCTTCGCTCCGGCTGCTGCAGACCCCTACAGAACCTATGGCAACCTTTCGGCTGCCATAGATCCTCTCGGAGCCTGCAACAACCTTTGCTCGACTGCCACGGATCCCCTCGAGACCCGCAGTGACCTCTCGGCCACTACGAATCCCTACGGAACCCGTGACAATCTTCGCTCGACCACCGGTGATCCTCCACGAGCCATGAGTGACCTGTCAGGGCCACTCATGACCCGCTGCGAACCACCGGTGATCTGCGCGCCGGCCCGAACGATGGCCTCAGGAACCCGAATCCGGTGGATGAGTCTCACCGGGAGGAACCCGGCCCGGCCGGGTGTCGACCGGCGAACTGGTCCCCGGACCCAAGAGAACCATCCGGACCTTTGCTCGACCCTAACAGGGTCTTAGCTCGGCCGCTGCAGACCGCCCATAGTCATACCCGCAATCGCGACACCCTAAACGCTCTCGGGAGAAGAATGTTGGGCGGAAAGAAGCCTGGCGCGCCGGACGTACAGGGTCCCCGGGACGGCACCAGGGCATGAGTTGAAGGGAGACCGCAGGAAACCGGTTTGGATGCTTGAACTATGCCACCGGATTCGTCAATTTCGTAGGCAAGACGTTGAGGGGATTGAGGGATGTGTCCCAGGCGAGCGAGAGACTGAAGGAACTCGGACTGGTCCTGCCGGAGGTCGCCAAGCCGGTGGCGGCCTACGTCCCGGCCGTCCGCACGGGAAACCTGGTCTTCGTGTCCGGTCAACTGCCGGTCGCCGGGGGAAGACTCACCGCATCGGGCAAGGTGGGGGCCGAGGTGACCGAGGAAGAGGGCAGGAAAGCGGCGAGACAGTGCGCCCTCAACGCCCTCGCCGTCCTGGCCGAGGCGGCGGGAGGCATCGACAACGTGGTCAGGATCGTCAAGGTGACCGGTTATGTGGCCAGCGCTCCCGGGTTCACCGGTCAGCCCGGGGTGGTGAACGGGGCCTCGGAGCTCTTCCGCGATGTCTTCGGTCCCGGGGGAGAGCACGCGCGGGCGGCGGTGGGGGTGGCCGAACTGCCTCTAGGAGCTCCGGTGGAGGTCGAGCTGGTCGCTGAAGTGAGATGAGGAAGACGACCCACGGTCGGCCGGGGGCCGGGTAGGGCACGCGAGCGGCCTGAACCCGGGCGAGAGCTGAAGGGAAGGGGGATCCATCCGATGGCGGCGGAGAAGACGGAGGTCCGCTCGAAGACAGGCCGGGCCCTGCTGGTCATAGACATGCTGAACGACTTCCTGGAGGAGGAAGGCGCCCTGTTCTGCGGCCCGGCTTCGCGGGAGATCATCCCGTTCGTCGCCCGGAAGATGAAGGAGGCCCGTGAGGCGGGTGAGCCGGTCATCTTCATCTGTGACCGGCATATGCCCCATGACAAGGAGTTCGAGATGTTCCCGCCCCATTGTGTGGCGGGGACGGCCGGGGCGGGCGTCACGCCGGAGCTGACTCACCGCGAGGGGGACCTGGTCATCCCTAAACGGCGCTTCAGCGCGTTCTTCGGAACAGACCTGGACCTGCATCTTCGCGAGCTGGGGGTCCGGGAGGTGGTCCTCGTCGGGGTGTGCACCAACATATGCGTCCTCTACACCGCAGCCGACGCGAGGATGCTCGGCTACGACGTCACCGTTCACCGCGAGGGCGTGGCTTCCTTCGACCAGGAGGCGCACGAGTTCGCCTTGAAGCAGATGGAGAGCGTCTTGGGGGCGAAGGTCGTCTGACAGGCTGGCTGACGTGGGAGGAAAGGCGTTGAACAGGAAGGACGCTAAGGAAGGCCGAGAACCGGCCGCCGCCGGCCACGGACACCGGCCGGGTCCGCTTTCGGACGTGGCGTCCGTGGAGCGGCTCGAGGTCGAGCCGGACCGCCGGTTCTACTCGGCGAGCCACGACGAGATAGCTTCGGGTCTGACCACGGACATCTACTTCGTCCGGACCATGGAGATTCTCAGGGACCTTGGACTCGCGGCGACCCCCGTAGTCGCCGAGATCTTCGCCAGCCGCGAGGGAGTCATGGCCGGCAACGAGGAGGCTTCGAACCTCCTCGCGGGGCGGGGAGTCAGCCTGTGGGCCCTGCCCGAGGGGGAGCGCTTCGGCCCGCAGGAGGTGGTGATGAGGATCTCAGGTCCCTACCAGGCTTTCGGCCCCTACGAGACGGCCCTTCTGGGCATTCTTGCGAGCAGTTCGGCCTGGGCCACTGCGGCGGCCGAGTGCCGGGAGGCGGCGGACCCGAAGCCCTTCATATGCTTCGGGGCCAGGCACGTCCATCCGGCCGTCGCTCCGGTGATGGAGAGGGCCGCACTGGTGGGCGGAGCGGCGGGGGCGAGCTGCATCCTGGCGGCGAAACTGGCCGGCTTGGACCCGTCGGGGACCATCCCGCACGCGGCCATGCTCATCGCCGGCGACACCCTCGTCATCGCCGAGGCCTACGACCGGACCATGCCGGCCGAGGCGCCGAGGATCATCCTTGTGGACACCTTCCACGACGAGGCGGAGGAGGCCCTGCGGGTCGCCCGCCGTATGGGCGAGCGCCTGACAGGGGTGAGGCTCGACACCCCCGGAGAGCGCGGAGGGGTCACCCCGGACCTCGTCCGGGAGGTGCGGGCCCGCCTCGACCAGGAGGGCTTCGAGCACGTCAAGATATTCGTGTCCGGGGGCCTGGACCCTGACCGCATCCGTGTCCTGAAGGACGCCGGCGCGGACGCCTTCGGGGTCGGCTCGTACATCTCACGGGCGAGGCCGATAGACATGACCATGGACATCAAGGAGGTCGCCGGTCGCCCCATCGCCAAGCGCGGGCGCATCCCCGGAGTGACGCGAAACCCGCGACTTGAGCGTGTCTTTTAGCATGGTCATGATATAATGCGGGTGTCGGTCCCGACAGGGGACCGCTGAAAACTGAAGCTCCGCCGCGAGGTGCCTTCCGGCGCAAGCCGGAGGGAGAATAGGGAAGCCAGTGAGAATCTGGCGCGGTCCCGCCACTGTGACCGGGGAGCCGAGGCGATATCCACTGCCGGTAAGGCCCTGAGCTCGATGCCGGTGGGAAGGAGCCGAGGCGTCAGCGACCCGGAAGCCAGGAGACCTGCCTCGTCGGTCTGCGCGTCGACCTTCGAAGGAAAGGGGGAGCGCACAAGAACGGCATGCCATTCCCCGGCCTGAGAAGGCCGGGGTTTTGCTTTGTTGCTTTGCCCGGCCGAACACCGACGGAGCCGGGGGAGGGCCGGGGCGCACCGCGGAGCGAGACCGACGGCCGGCCGACCGGCCGTCTGGAGAGCAGAAGGGGGTAGACATGTCGTGGCAGCGCGGCAAGGGAAAGTGACAGGGTTCAGGGTGGCCGTCATCCTGGGGGCCGCTCTCCTGCTGGTGACCACGCTTGCCGGGTGCGGCCTCTTCGGAGGGGACAGGCCCAGGACGGTGGTCGACTCGGCGGGCCGTGAGGTGACCCTCGAGCGGTCGCCCGAGCGCATCGTCTCCATGGCCCCGAGCAACACGGAGATCCTCTTCGCCCTGGGGCTGGGCGACCGCGTCGTCGGTGTGACGAACTTCTGCAACTATCCGCCGGAAGCGGCCGACATCGAGAAGGTCGGCGACTCCTGGGCCCCCGACTACGAGAAGATAGTGGCCCTCGAGCCGGACCTCGTCCTGGCCGTGGGGACGGCCGAGAGCCAGATTGTGAAGGACCTCGAGTCCTACGGCCTGAAGGTCTTCGTCGTCGAGGCCGAGACCGTGGACGAGGTGGCGGACAACGTCGAGCTCGTGGGGCGGATCACCGGGGCGGTCAAGGAGGCCGAGGCCGTGGCCGGGGACATCAGGTCGCGGATAGACGCCGTACGGCAGAAGGTGGCCCGGGTGACGGCCCAGGACCGCCCCTCGGTCTTCTGGGTTCTCGACAGCATGCTCTGGACGGTAGGTCCGGGGTCGTTCGTCCACGACCTCATCACGGTCGCCGGCGGCGAGAACGTCGCCGCGTCCTCGGGGCAGGCCTACTGCCAGTTCAGCATGGAGAGTCTGCTCGCCGCCGACCCGGACGTGATCATCATGCCCATCATCGACCCCGCCGCGGCCGACGCGCTGGCGGCCAACGAGGGCTGGGAGTCGCTCACCGCGGTCAAGGAAGGGCGCGTGCACATGATAGACCCGGACATCGTGTCGCGTCCCGGGCCGCGCATCGCGGAGGCCATCGAGCGGGTGGCCGCCATCCTCTACCCGGAGGCCGGCGAGGATAGTGGCGACTGAGGCTGACCGGGGCGAGGCGGGGGCCGTCCGCGGCAGCGAGGGCGGCCCCTCCGGCC
>ENA-OSAE01000277-OSAE01000277.1-marine-sediment-metagenome-genome-assembly--contig:-NODE-277-length-28766-cov-43.256487_pt1 | contig 28766 bp, 21 predicted proteins | sample MGYA00237870_ERZ529317 | MGnify/ENA primary metagenome ERZ529317 (study PRJEB26369, sample SAMN03142812) | marine sediment metagenome | biome: marine; feature: borehole; material: sediment... | reverse complement strand
GAAAAACTGAGAAAAACTGCGTCACCGAAATTCCACGAGACTTAGGACAACCTCTATTTAAGATTAATTCCTCATATTCGATGCATAATACTTCTGATCTTCTTCTGTAATTTTTCAGTACTCGCGTCCACTGTTCTCTTATTGGTCATCGTTAAGAAATTCTAGTATTTGGAATAATGTTACTCTTTAAAGAATTGGCACTTTAAATCACCTCATCATTTCATTTACAAAAATAACTTTGCGGTTTCTTAAATTAATTCCCCAATCAAATACACCATTATTATAGTTATAAACAATAACTTCAGGATGGTAATGTTTAATAACTCTACCTAAACTGAAACTTAATGAAACAGGTGTTGCTGCAAATAAATGAATTTTATTAACTCCCTTGTTCTTTAATTCGGTAACTACTTTCTCAAACTCTTTCTGATATATATCTATCTGAGCGTAATTAGTAATTCCCCATCGTTGAGGGTTTTCTAAACCGAAAGATATAATTTGAGATACATTAACAACTTTTTTAATATCGTTGTCACTAATTTTGAAAGATTGTTCAATTTTTAAGGCCATTTCATTATCTAAACTCTCATATTGGCTAATATTATTAACCAATGTAAGTGAAGTATTATAAATGCGTTTAAGTTCAAAAAAACCTTTACCTAGACATTCAGAGTCCATTCCTTGATATTCATATAATATTGGGTCATCAACATCAGTGAAACTAACACCGTCCAAAAAACCTAAAGGCACATGGGGAAAACCAATATAAATAAAAGAATTCTTGTTTTTCATTTGTCTTTTGGCTTTTTCAATAATTTTTTGCTGTTTTTGTATTATTTTCTCTAGATTTTGTTTATTAATGGTTCCTTCATCGGTAAATTCTTTATTAGTATTTAATTTATAAACTTTACATCCTGCTTCCAAATACTTGTTTACAATTTCAACGATATTTCCATCCTTCTTGGAGAAATTTGCAATCATTACATACTCTTTTTTTATAAAAGGAATATAATTTGTCAATGTATTAAATATTCTCTGAACAGTCTTATTGGTTTTATATGTAATAATTGCAATAAATCCCAAAATAAATAATAAGATTATACTGGCCAATTTATCTTCTTGAACCAATTTGATTAAACTATTAATCCATTTTAAATCCACTATAATCACCTTCATATATTTGTCGAATTGTTATTTTTGTTCGATCACCTATCCATATTTTAAATGATGAGATACCCGCTATTAAAAACACCAATAAATCAGTTGATGTCTCTGATTTTTTCATTAACTTCTTCCAATTAGTTAAATCCTGAAATGAATAATAGGGATTATCCTGATGATGGGTATGCCATTCCCCGAAGTACATTTTAGTGTATTGACTGTCTATCCATTTTTTCTCTAATAACTTGTTATGATTCTCGCTACGAATGTATCTTGTTCTTGAACAAAAATCTCCTTCCATTGGAGTTGTTAAATCCTCTATAACTATATCATATGAGTATTTGATAATTGAACCAATTAACATACCGCCTACTTCACAGTCCTCTATATTTAGTTGGCGCCTCTTATAGATTTCTGTCAGCACATCTTTATTGATTTTTATTTTTTTATTTCCAATGTCAATGATCATTTTCAAATTCTTCCTTTAGAACAATATTTACAGTTATGATTAATATAGTCAAAACTATCATTTACTAAATTATCTAAACTTTCATCATATCTTGCAGAAGTTTGATATCCATTAGCCTTAAAATCTATAGAACTTCCTTTCCATGAAATTAATGGATTACCTGTGACTTGATTGTTAATTACTCTTAACGCTAATCTAGAAGCAATCAGTGCTGTTTCCATAGAGTCAATACTACCGTAAGGTGTAAAAGTTCCAGAACATCCATTGATATTTTTTGTATACGGTTTATCGCTTCTTCCTGCAAATGAGACAGAGTTATTTAATTCTTCATCAAATAGACATTCATAGCAGCCTTTATCGCCATTGTTTACCAGTAGAGCGTGTCCTCCTAATCCGTATGCTTCAACCCATGTAAAAATCGCAGGCGTTTCTGTTTCTAATATTAATTTATTGAGCCTTCTTTCAACATTAGGGTCTCCAAGTGCAATTATCACCAAATCGTAATCCCTAAAGTTTATCTTCCCATTCTTAATAAGCAACAATATATCTTTATCAAAAATTTTAATCTCTGCATTTGGATATCTTTTTTCAATTTCATCTTTTAATAATAACACCTTCTTCTCACTTTTAATCGCTTTATTCATTCCCAAAAAATGTCTATAGGAATTAACTAAATGTAATTCATCGTTATCAACAATAGTAAAATTCTTTAAGCCTGATCGGGCCAGTAAGAAAAGTATATCACTTCCAACTGAGCCGCATCCAATTATTAAAATCTTACAGTTACTTGTTATTCCGCTGCCTCTTTCTATTAAAGAACGGTTATCATATCTATGAATATATATCGGATAAATTTCAAATTTGTCTCCTATACCAGACTCAATAATAGGATTGCATCTTTTGCTGTAACTTGCTACTTTTTTATACCACAACCCTATCATAACTCTGGATCCTGTTAATAAGGGAATCTCTAGTAAATAATAATAGTTCCTCTTATTTGCTGTAATTGATTCTAATCTATTCAATTTCTCTGGACTAACGCTATTCTTTATTAAATTTTCAATATCTTTTGCACTCCAAAATTCATCTAATTGAGGGACAGGTCCGTCGTATGTCTTGTCTAATGGTATGAACAATGCTTTATTATGTAATTGCACTTTTATTTTTTTCTCCAATAAATTTTCTAATACATTCATTGAATCTTTGTCATTTTTTAAAAAGGCAAATGGATGATCTCTTATTGTATATACACTTATTTCTTCGATTTCATTGCCGGGTGTATATAATGATAAAGCCTTTTCTAATTTACTCAAAGTACTAAAATAGTAATTAAATTCCTTATGATATTCAACTATTTCATTGCTCTCAAGCAATACATTTTCAACTTTTTCAAAAACTAAATCCAATGCTACTTTAGGGGCATCACTCCAAATAATCCCTTCTTTGTCTAAATAGCATATTGCTCCGCTTTTCAAAATATGTGGTTTTCTAGGAATATGAAATTTCGTTTTATCAATTTCTACATGAGGTAATTTAGCAGGAAAAAATTCATCGAAAATTATTATGAGAGGTATCTCATATCCATTCCTCAACTTAAAATTTACTCTAAAACTATTTTCTTCAGTATATTCTGATATTTTGCTAAGGTACTTTTTTTCGCCTAATAATTCTTTTAATTTCTCTTGCATTTCTGTATCATCCCTTTAAAGCAGAACTAGATGAAGGGGCACTGGAACTACCTACTTGATATCTGCTTTCTTTTGGTTCGGGAATTGGAAATTTGTCTCCAAAATAATTTGATAGAAGTTTACATGCTGTATGAGGGTCACAGTCTTTTTCAGCCTTCAGTAAAGCACTGTATAAGTCATTCAACTTGTGATAAAAGTCGGTCATTTGAAGTTCTGTCATTTTGCTAAAAATATTTTTATTGGGTATAACAGGCAATTCAAAATATATTGAGTATAAGTATTCTTTTCTTTCAGCGTCCCATCTTATAGTAAATTTATCCATTAGACTTTTGACAAAGTTTATAAGGGCTTTTAAATCTACATACTCTATTTTTCCTGATAAGTGGTTGTACTCAGTATATGGAGTAAACATTTCCACTGCAGCAATAGTTATACCAATACTAGGTGGTCGAGAATTTCCATCAGACTTAAAGCATATGTCTTTCCACTTCTTCATATATCTCACTATTCGTTTGAACTGCTTTTTATCGTCACCTGCAAATCTGTTTTTAATATATTCATTTAAACCAATTGGATCTGCTGGCTCCCAATACTTGTTCTCCTCATTAGAATGTTCTTTCCCCCATGCAAGATATAAATTACTATCGTATTTTGATTTCGCATATACTGGTAAATCCACATGATAAATTGGTTCATTTTCTTGAGAATAAGTTATCGTTACACAAGGATTTTTAATTTTAGGTGGTATCGCAGTGTGACCTTCCATTATATCTTTAATCCATTTTTTTATTTCTGTAGGATCATCATAGTCTTCGATATATAAATCAAATATTGCTCCTTCATCAATATCATAATCACCATCTTCTGGTACAATCCCTAAATCCACTGCATAACTTCCTTGGTCAAAAAATTCTACATTTGGTGTTCCATTTTCATCATTCTTAAATTTCTTTTTTAAACCTTCTTTTATTTTATTTATTATAATATCCCTTTTTTCTCTTAATGTCGCATTTTCATCAAACCTTTTAAGTTTGATTTCGTCATGAAATTTTTCAAATTGCTTTTGTATTTGAGCCATAATTTTACCCCCTTTATCTTTGTTCAATAATTTTACTTAAAAATTTAGTTGTAGTTGAATAATTTGCAATTCCTACCTAAAAAATTATATATTTACAAATATTTATCATAAACTTCTAACCTTTTCTTTATCAGTTCATCATTCGGATCCAATCTAAGAGCATATTTGAAATAAGCCCTTGCTTTACTGAAATCTTTTTTAATGTCATAGGCATGCCCTAATTTCTTTACAATATATAGAAGGCCTGGAGTTTCCTCATTGATCTGCTCCAATATTTCAATTGCTGTATCTGTTTTATTAGCCAAACCACATGCAATGGCCAACCGATATTTATAGTTAATATTTTCCGGATTCTTTTTGGATAAGTATTCATACAACATCATTGCTTCATCATACTTCTTAAGTTCCATGTAAACTTTGGCTTTCAGATAGAATACATTATCTTTAAAACTCTCCCTCCTAACCTCTTCAACCTTATCCATTTCAATTTTTTCAATTATGCTTAAACTATCATAATATCTTTTTTGATTAAAATACACATAAGCCATATGATACAGGACATCCTGCGTCATATTACCGTTCTCTTTTTGGTATTTGAGTATTGTTTCTGCTTCGTCAAACTTGCCATCTTGATACAAGTTAATCACAGTCTGCATCCAATCTTTGCCCAACTCATTTTCAATTATAGTATGCTTGACAAAATCAGATTTCCGACCATTTTGGTTTATTGCGCGAATAAAATCTTCTTTAAATTCATCAACACTTTGATACCTGTCTTCCGGCTGTCTCTCCAACGCCCGCATAATGACATTTTCAATCTCTTTAGATATGCTGTCGTTAATTTCCCTTGGTCTCGGAAAAGGAACATTATTAATTACTTGAATAGGGGTTTCATGAGGCGTTCTTCCGGTAAGCAACTGATATAATAATACCCCTAAGGAATATATGTCAGATATAAGATATCTTTTGTTGGAACCTGCAATTTCAGGAGCCATATAAGCCCATGTTCCGCCGGCATCTACAGTTTTTACAAAGACATTTTCAATAAATTTGCTCGTCCCGAAATCGGTAATCTTTACCCTATCACCATTAATAAGGATGTTTTGAGGCTTTATATCCCCATGACAAATTTTTTGGTTGTGCAGGAATTTCACGCCCTCAAGAATTTCTAAAAAAATTTTAAAAATATCTTTGAATGTCTTTGGATTCCTAAATCCATTATCAGTTAATTCTTCAGATAAACACTTTCCGGGAAAATACTCCATTTCTATAACAAAGACCCCGTCTACCCTTCCCATCCAGTTGATTTTAATAATATTGGGATGATGCTGCCCGACAAGTCTTTGTCCTTCTGATAAAGCATTGTCCCCTCTTTCCTGATCTTTTGGTATCTTTAACGCTACAATTTCTTCTGTCTCCAACTTAAGAGCAGACCAGACATAGCCAAAAGTGCCTTCACTGATATATTCTTTTAATATGTATTTATCTCCCAACCTTAAATCTTTTTTGGGATAAAAACTGTACCTTTTTTTAGCCATTTACATCACCTGATTCTTATCCATTGATTAAGGGTTAAAGAATTTTTATCCCCCGAAGCAACACAGTGATAAACCATGTATTGTGTTATCCTGCCATTAATTCCAGGTACTCTTGTACCATTTTTCATAACAAATCCCTGATCAAAAATGTTAATGTAGTTTGATATATCTCCTGGCGTAACTTTTGGGTATGTCCAGTAAACAAATAATATCAGCGGTATGTTCCCACCCAGTTGGTGATAGGCAATTAGAAGGTTTTGGATTTTTTCTTCCAGTTTTTTGTTCTTATTTCTGTTTCTTTCATACCTTTCAAATTCACAAATAAGCAAAGGCCTGTTGTCTTCGGTAGAATACCAGATGGAATCGGGTCTAACCGAGAGTTCTTTATTTACCGAATAAATTGCTCTTGTTTCTGCTACCTTTTCAGCAAAACTGCCGGAATTATAATTTGATTCACAAGGATAAACAGGGCATTCGGAAATGGCCGTAACACCTTCAATGGTCCGTGCTATCGCTGTTATATAATTTAACCCAATGGAATGAACAGTTTCCGAATAATCCCTGACTCCAAATTTAGTAATCATCGGAAATAACTTTTTTCTAATTTTACCGGTAGCAAATTCATCACTTATATATTTTATTAATTCAACTTTATCCATTGAAAACGCCCCACTCATCAATCACTTCAGGTGATTCTCCCCCATGTATCAATGCCTTGGATCCAACCTTTACTAAAAGCGGTGCGGGTATAGACCTTCCGCAAATTAATGCCTCTCCTGTACTTAATGACGGCAGTTCTTCAATATCGGATTTTGAAAACATATCGCTTGTTCTGGCAATAAACCTTTGATCGTCAGGGTTTTTTAATCTCATGGTAATTATGGTATTGCATTGTGAAGTCACATCAGGGTCCAGTTTGGAAGGTCTTTGGGATACTATGGCAAAGCCAACTCCAAATTTTCTACCTTCACTGGCAATCTTTTTAATGATTTTCTTGGAAATGCTCGGCGTCCCGGCAGGCGCAAAATTGTGGCCCTCTTCATATACCAAAAAGCATGGCCTGATTTGTCTTTTCTTATCAGCAGAGGCCCTCATAATTTCACTGGATATTAAGGCAGTAATAATTTGCTTTGCATCATCCGACAATCCCTGCAAATCAATAATAACTAATCTGCCTTTTTTATCCCCCTTTTCCCCTACCATTTCATAAATATCAGTCGGATCACCAATTGCCCTTGTATAAAAACTTCTTGCTTCATTTATAACACGGCTTAATTTTGCTGATGCTACAGCAGCGCTTCTTCCGCTTAAAGCCCTCGCTTCCGAAGGGCTTAATTCCTCCCAAGCCCTCAACTCTTCCAAATCGCCTGCCAAAATCTCCCTCAAGTCCTGGATATCTCTTGGGGGGTTTTTAAATTTTGTCTGCCAATACCTTATCGCAACATCCAATACCCTTTCCTGGGGTTCTGTCAAACCGGGAAGTATGGAAGATAAATCATCCATGTCCAGGCGGTCAAACTGGAGGGCAAGATGGATGTTTTTATTCATATATTTATAATCAAAGTCTTCTATTTGCGGAGTATATACCTTGATACCGCCACCTGCTGCCTGCAACTTTTGCAGTGCTTCCTGAATTTTTATGATGCTTTCTTTGTCCTTTTTATCTTCAATGTAATCCAAATCTTTGTTGAAATGAATCTCTCCCCTGGCAAAGGCTTTTCCGTATTCCCCATGAACATCAAAGACAACAACCGTTCCATTCATCTGGGCAACCAGCCTTTCAATAATCCGCCCCACCGTATAAGATTTGCCGGAACCGGTCATCGCAAGGACCGCCAAGTGTTCTGTAACCAGTTTATTGACATCCAAATACACCGGAACAATGTTGTCGCCTTTTTCATAACCGATAAGGTTGCCTATGTGTATACTTGTGTTTTCGTCAAACTTATAAAAACCCGACAGGAAGTTATAATCTACACCATATACTTTTTCTCCGGGATTTAACGGTCTTCTGGGAATCTTGATCTGTCCTGAAGAATCACTGTATCCTACTAATTCAATTGTTCCAAACAATGTTTCTCCCGTAACCTGTGCTCCCGGCAATATCTCCAAATCAGACAAACCTTCGCCCATATTTGAATTGTATAAAATGTTCGTTCTTGAAATGGACACAATTCTGCCAAGGACATAAGTTTCCGGCTCATCCAATGATTCCCTGTGCTTTATTTTTACAAATTCACCTCTCCTGGCAGAATAACTGTCTTTTAGTGCTACTTTGATGTCGTTCGGATTTCCCGTGTTTCCAATTAGTTTTCCGATATACTTATCCATAAAACTCTCCCCCTTTGCCGATTACTCCTCATACACATCCATGTCCTCTTTCCATACAGCCTCCAGTTCCTCATTTTTGAGCATTTCTTTGGCATGTGTTTTATAATATTCCAATACCCCGGGCTTCGCCTGAATGGGTTTTAAGGCATGCTCAGCATACCAAAGGGGAATTGGCTTAGCCTTTGCCTGATCAAAGGTAATTAAAGTCATAATCTCCGAACACAACTCATCTAACATTTTTGAATTCCAATCCTGTGCTCTCCCTAAAACTTCAATCAGCAGGGGAGGGGTATTGTTACCGGCTTTCATATGCATCCCCATAAGCCCCAGTTCTCTGACTGATGCAGGCTCAAGACGGTTATCGGTATTGACTGCATCAAACTGAAAGGCAGCCGTCCTTGACCTTTTAACAAGGATACCTTTTAACAATCTCCTTATTCCAACGCTTTTCATTTTGTTCATATATTCATCCAATTTGACAGTTATATCATCTGCTATTTTGTCGGGAACGTATTTTATGTTTTCTTTGGTCAGGGCAAAAAATACGGCCCCAAACCTCTTATTGCCGACAGAGGCAATTTTCACTCCATTTTTGTTGAAAGGGTATATTTGTTCCTTGTACTTAAGCCAAAAACCCTCAATCACTTTTTTACATTGCTCATAATACTTTAAAATATCAGTCCTGTCCGCAACCGGTTCGTCGGCACGCTCCAATAATAATGGGGTATCGACTAATATTAAATCCGGTTTGTCCACATCTTCCATTGCCTCAGCCAATAATTTATATGCGTTCATTATATCTATAAACTTCAACTTTTTTTGGGAATCCAAATCGTCTATTTCATCAACATCCACAATACTTTCCTGCCTGGTTTGATAAATTGAGCCTTCATTGATAAATACATCCTGTCTCACTGCCCCTGCCGCATATAATATTCCTCCAAAAGCATTGGTAGTCCGGTGGGAAGTGGAAATTCCGGCACATCGTATTGTAATTGGATTGATAAGGTCCAGTGTGCGGATTACGCCTCCCTGCTTCAGGAGAGGGGCAATTTTATCAATGAACCTCATTTTACTTGACAGTTTTGACACTGTGGCAGGCAGCCCCAACTGAACACTGGCTACCAAACTCTGAGCCACCGGCACCCCGATGTCTTTTTTACCACTCATCTTTTAACCTCCTCTCCCTCAGCACATTAACAAAGGCTTTTAGTTTTTTGTCCTCAATTAATTTTTTGGACTTTTCTGATACTCCTTTTTCAATAATAAAGCCATTATTTCTTAAATCATTAACTGCCTTTTCTGCCTCTTCAGGAGTTGTTTTATATCCAAAAAAAACTCTAATATATTCAACTAAATCTGCATTAATACCGTATCCTGCCGCTAACAACATGATGGTATATAAATGTACATCCGATAAAATGAAACCATCGGCAGAAGCCTCTTCTTTTTTTTCTGTTTTCCTGTCAACCAGACACTGATAAAATAACCGTCTAAATTCATCATGTTTGCCTGTCAGTTTATAATCAAACAAAGGCAGTGTAATGATTGTAATAACCCCGCTCCCGGTATCTTTACGGTAGTGAACACCAAAAATTCCTGAATCATTTTGGAAAAAAATATCATTTACTTTGCCTTCAATTCTGTAAAAACAATGTATGTCTTCATAAACAAGGTCTTTTCCTCTTACTACAGACAGTTCCGTTGAAGTATTGAATATCTCTTTAAGGTTCAACTCCGTCCAGGAAGGCACAAGAATTAACTGGTTTTCGGGATCTTGGACCCAGTTATTCAGTTTTTCAACCTCTTTTGAATCCATTCTGCAAAGCAGGATCCCCGGCAAAAGGAGGGGCCCCTGCTTTGCTTCATGGATACTAACTTCCTTTGTTCCGGCGTACTTTCTAAGGACCTTGTATTCCATCCTGCCGCCGTATTCTTTTAGAATTTGAATAATCATATAATCTCAACCCTCGTGCGAATCAATCCCATGGCTTCCAACTCTTTCTTTTCCTGTTCAAATTCATTCCAGTCAATGGAATCACAATCTTTGACAACTTTTTTGAAAAACTCAAAGGTTGTTTTTCTTCCCTTGAAGAAATCCTTTCCTTCCTGCTCCAGACGGAGCATTTCTTTTTCAACAGTCTTCTTTGACTGATTGTAAGTCTCTTCCTTCGGGTAACTTGCCAGGTTGAACTCGGCAGATGCTTCCGGTTTCTTTTGTGCCCTTCTAATGCAGTTCACTGCTTTTATCAAATCATTATCATACAACTTGTTTCTCTCTTCCTTGGCTTTTCCCATCACATTATTTTTGTGCCCTTCAATAAGCCCAATGTACTGTTTCATCTTTGCTAATGTTTCTTTGTAAAACGTCAGGAACTCCAGGGGTTTATCAACAAGTTCGATTTCTTTGTCTTCAATTTCTTGAACCAAACCGCCCGTGCAGAAATTTTCCAGCGTGTCAATGTAGTTATTGAGGTTTTTCACTTCTGTCATTTCTCTCAACCTTTCAGGGGCATCCAGGAAATACTTGGCCCATCTTTTGGCCTCCGGCATTTCATCAAGATAGAAATCAACAATTTCTTTGAAATTTTTGAGTATCCTTTTGTATTCTCCAATAACTCCCCTATCTTCAGACCATTTAAATTCCTCTGTGGTTTTTCCTTCAATACCGCATTCACTGAGTATCTGTTCAAGCCTTTCCAGTGCCTGGCTGTATTTTGCAGTTTGAAGGTTATAAGCCAGCGTGTAACTTTCCTTTACCGTTGTTTTGTACTTTGAAGTGGTCAATTCCTTATAATTGGTGGCATATTCCAGTTCAACGCTGTAACGCTTTAACAGATTTGTAACGGGAAAAATCGGGAACGTTATGCCGCGATACTCGTTTACTTTCTTGATTTCTTCAATCATTTTGTTTATCATGGTGGATGCCGGCTCTTTTATTTCCTTTATATAGTCATGGAACAACTTAATATGCCGTATCCTGAACCAAAGTTCGACCTTTTCATCATCTATTTTGAGTTCTTTTATAATGTTGGGGCTGAATACGGTATAAGATTTCCACCCCTCTTCGTCATATATATAATCAACCAACTCATAAAATCTTTCTATATTCGCCATTACCTCTTTCCAGGTATCTAAAGCATCTTCCTGGACTTCAACCAATGCCTCCAGGTCGATTCGTTCCAGATACTTTTTAGCCTCCTCTAATTTCTCTCTATATATAGGGTTCTGATAATCCAGGGCACTTAAATACGGGCCTTCAATGATTTCCCGCAGTTCATTCTTTTCTTCTACAAAGTCCTTTTCAAACCAGTTCTTCACTTTTTCATATCTCTGATTGAGGTCTGCCAAGGTAATCCTTTCAATAAAGCCCTCTGATTTTCTTATCAGTTTCAGCGCAATGAAAAACTCCAGCCACTGCTCTATAATCTTCCTGGGTTTTACTTTCTCAAAGCAACTGAAGAAGTTTTTCGTTTCAAATTCTTTTATGCTTCTCCTCTGAACTCCGATAAAAGACAAGAAATAGCCAAAGGACCTGGGAATATCAATATCCGAACTTGAGCCATGGACAAAAATGCCGGTGTTTTTATATCCCTTTTTCTCCAAAATCGTCCCTATGTGGACATGCTTCAATAAATACAACAGGTCCTGATACTCTCCGTCTGACAGTTTCACTTCCGGATCGGAGCCCAACTGTTCAATGGTCGCTCCGTGTATCAGCATTCTCTTAAAGGCCTTTGCCAGTAAACCTATATCCCTGTAATCCCATTGATTTTTGTAAAGAATCGGCCTTAAGATATATCCCTTTTCATCTACTTCTTCAAACCAGTTCCTTGCAGCCTGTATGAAAAAGTCGTTCAGTTTGCGTATTTTTTCTCTGTAGACAATCCCTATCTGATTTGCCGAATCCCTGAAGTCCACAATGTCCTTGTCAATAGACATGACTTCCAGAATTTCTTTTTGCAGCCTTGATATCTGAACCGGAATCAGGCATTTCCCCACTTCTTTAAAGTCCCTTTTTATTTTTTCAATTGTTTCTTCAACAGGTGTATCCGACAGGACATAGATAGGGTGTACCCCTGCTTCCAGCAGTCTTTTATCCTGTATCCCCCTGTAGAGTTTATCTTCATCTTTCCCCCAAACAATGGTTACAATATTTTTGGGGTGAACAGTAAGCCAGGGGCCTTCTTCCACAGTTGTTCTTATACACTGCATTCCCGCCAGTTCAAAAGTCTCTGTTTCGTTGTAGTTGATTTCCAGTGCCCTGACTGCACCGGTAAGAACCCTTAGTACTTCCCCTTCTTTATCCTTTTTCATCTCTTCAATGTATTTTTCCAGTTCCGCATTCTTTTCTGCGTCAGTAAGATAACTGAATTCCCCTTTATCCACCCTGTATCTCTTGTTCAACTGATAAAGATAGGCGAAGTTAGGCCCTATATATTCTGCTTCCCTAATTCCGTCTTCCTCGATCTTTTTAGCGATATATTCAAATAGAATTCCGGCCGCTTCTTCCACGCCCTCTTCGGGATACAGCATCCTTACCTGATCCAAAAAGGTTTCCTTTTCGGCACCAACAATGTATTCATTGTCGCCAACATGAAGGGAATACATTTTCAGGCTCTTTAACAGCATTTCAAGGTCAAAGGAACTTCCGAAGGAATTAACGAAAACATTACCATAGTCCCGTCTGTAGCCCACTTGATGCAAATATTCTCCAATATCGTCTTTCTTTAATTTTACGCAGTAAAATTCCTTGAAAAGTTTTGTGCCATCAGCAGCCTTTGCCTCCAGCATTGCCTGCAGTTCATCCTGTTTGTAATTGCTCTTGTTTAAAGGAAGTTGCTTCAACAAGGCATTTTTGATTACATGACGGTATTTTTCCTGACACCTGATATAGTCAAAAGCTGCTTTATCTATCAGGTTGTTTTGAAATCTGGAACTGGTGTTGAGCAAATCCTCCAGTATTTCTCCCGTCTCAACATCTGTTCTGCCGGCTATTCTGTAATCCACCTCCGCCATGATAACATTAAACCAGCCAAAGTTGCCGCCGGCAATGGTATAAGCCGCTTCAACCAAGCCATCAGGATAGGAATGTATTTTCCCCTCAGCCCTCAGATGCTCCATAAAGTCGGAAATGTCGGCAAAGGTGTTGGTCTTCAGTTCGCAGATAGGGATTCTCCGCTCCAATGCCCCGATACCTTTTATGTGATAGCCAATAACAGGTGAACAAAGGAGCATAAAGGTTACATTGGGGTATTTCTTTCTTGTATCCTCATGTTTAATGGCTGCGGATATCACCTTTATTGCCTCTCCGTCCACCCTCTTGATATGCTCTTTGTCCTTTTCCAGGCCGTATTTGGCAATTTCCCCGGCAGTTTCCACCTCTTCAACGATAATGAGGAGGTGCTCAAGACCGCAGGATTTCAAGTAGTCTATGGCTTCATTGATTAGACCGTCCAGTTTAGCAATATCCAGCAGCAACTCATCCTTATCAACTGAATCCAACTGCAAAATGTCATAAAGCCTCTCCTTTTTAAATCCTAAAGGCATCAAAGAATTCTGCAGTTCTTTTATTACTCTTCCCTGAATACTGGCTTCAGGTTCTTTAGCCAGGTAGGATAGAGCCGTATAAATCCCGCAACCGGCCCAACTGTCCCCTGTTAGATCTTCATGAAGCATTTGCGAATACCGGATGTATATGGGGAGAATCCCGTCTTCAAAGTTGTCGTTCAGAACCCTGACCTTTTTTCTTTCTCCGTCTTCTGATATAATCCAGCCTTTATCCATTCCCAGGGCTTCTGAAATAATCTCAAAGGCAATCCTCGTCTTACCGATTCCCCACTTGCCGATGACAGGAAAGATGGTAGCCATGCCTGCGTCTTTTACCGTACCAATAAAGGATTTAAAAACCTTATAGAATTCTTTTTGTCCAACCATCGGCTGCGTAAGGGGAAAATCGCTCGTCCCGTTAATAGACCACGTGCTCATATAAACCCCTCCTAAAACACCAGTTTAATGAGTTGTTTTTCTTTGTCTCCTAAAAGCCCCCGGCCGTGCCTGGGCTGTCCCTGTTCCGTTCCTGCCAGTTTGAATTTCCCTTCCGTAATTCCTTTCATAAAATAACGATCAATCCACCGGTCCAAATTTTCCTCTGACAGCGGGTCAACTCTTTCTTTCAAAAGTTCGCCTACGATGGCCACAGGGAAATATCCTCGTGAATCTCCATGCTCTTTGATTAATAACCTTAAAATATCCAGATCGCTTTTAAAGCCGTCCAATTTTAAACTTTCTACAACATCAGCACCGACATGTTCTGCCATTTTTTCCGTATCCAGCACGAATCTTCCCGGCTCCCTTTCCGCAAACCAGCCCAAAAACTCGAATAATGTCAGGGGCATTTTTAAAAAAGTACCGATATGACTGGTAGAGGGGGCTTTGTTGAACATCCCTTCAAACTCTACGTTTTCGTTGTCATCAATTTCAAGTTCCTTCTTCCAGTACCCCCCCAAACATTCCCTGGAGAAGGTCTGCATGAAATCGTTGAGGTTTTTTGCTTCTTTACCGGGGTTGAAAATATAATACTTTACATTGTCTACTTCAACATAGGCTTTTCTGCTGTCGGCTAAAAACTTTTTCTTAAAAAAAATCCCTTCACCGTTCAGTATGCCAATCATTAACCCTCTAACCCGTACGGAATATTTTAATAACTGTCTGGCAAGGATTTTTTCCCAGCCATTGTCCTCCTGATAAGCCCTTACCATATCCACGGCTTCCCGGGATAAGCAGTAGCCTTCGCTGTTCTTTTTAATAAAATTGCAGCCTGAAATGATCAATTTGCCATTTTTCCATTCAGCACCGAAAAGTCCATATACTTCATCTGCCCTGACAATTCTCCCCTGTTCGTCGGTCTGGTAATTCAAGTATTCTTCCGCCAGAGCATATTTGCTGCTGCAGTTCATCCGCTCCGGCAGTTTGGCAAGTATTTCGGGCCACCTTTCAATAGATGACCGCTCCATCCAGAACCTGTCTTTTGTAATGTGTATAATCATAACCCTCGCCTCAATTCTTCTATGTATTCTTTCAGCATGTTTTTAAATTTTCTGGACCTGTTTTTAATGATAATTCCCTCAGCAGTATAGAGCCGGTCTTCAAAGGAAGTGTTCAGCACATATTCCCCATCCCTGTAAACAATTTGTTTTGCATCCATCATTCCAAACAAAACACGGTTGATTTCCGGTGCTTTGTCAGGGAACAAATACAACTGACTTGCATCACAGAAGTCCTTTACAAAATTCTTAAAATTTCCTATCCTGTACTCCCTGCCCTTTAAATCGTAGATAAACACTTCTATTTCCTGTTTTATGTAGGCATTCTTTTTATCAACGGGCCTGATAGAAACACCATCAAAACCTTCCGCCTTATACTCGGAAATGACCATTCCCATAACAACCATAAATGTTTTCCAGGGGTGGGATAAAATTTCTTTTATGTCCTCTGTAACCTCATAATCCCTGTATTCATATGGAGTTAAAGTGTAATCATTTTTGACGTCAAGCATTTTAAGGTCGATATTGGAGGCTATCTTTCTTCCCTTCACCCATATCTCATTGGGGGTTTTGCCCATTTTGGGTGCTTCCGCATCCTCCACATCTTCAGCCAGTTGCATCAGTCTTAACCTGGTCAGTATGGACCGGTACTGGGGATACCCTTTGAATACAGGACCGTAAAAAGATTTTACCTCTTCCGTTTCAGGAATTTGACTGTTTCTTATCTCCAGTACCCTGTCTGCAAATTTGGGAATATGGTCTATAAACTCATACAGCGCCTCTCCATCACCCCTTTGGCCGATGGCACAGGCTTCTTGATATACTTTCCACAATAAATAATCCAGTAAAGGCGGATAGTAGCATACCAGAGAGGATATAAAATCTTCCCTGGTTACTTTACCGCTGAAATCTATCCACCTTCTTGTTATCACTGCCTTGTTATCCATTGTTCTTATGAAATTTAAGTTTTCCAAATATGAAAGGTATATATGAGTATTGATTTCTCCGTAGTCATACAGCATATTCAACTGCTGGATTAGTTTCTTAACCTCAACCACCCAATCACCCACTTTCAACAGCAGATTCCTTCAGTTTGGACATATCAAATTTTCCTTCAATCAGGTCTTCTACGTCCTGTTTGGCTTGTTGGATTAGTTCTTTTGATAAACTAATATTTTTTACAATCTTTTCATATATTTCTGTTATTTTATCAATTTCTTCTTTTGTATATTTAGGTATGTAAATATCTAAGACATCTTCCTTATTTATAGTCGGATAAGTGGACCCTGCACAATATCTTTCAAATTGAATTGTTACAAAATCTGTTCTTAAAACTGCTAATAAAAATTCAGAAGTGACATTATCTTTAGGCTTTAATACTGCAAAACCGCCTGTACATATGGAATTATCATATTCCCTTGTAACAATAGTAACTGCTTTTCTAGTTGGTCTAACTAGTGATACTAATATCTCTCCTTCTTTTACTTCATACTTTGCACTCGTTGGAATTTCAGCAACATTTAAAAAACTTGCATTCTCTATTAATCCAGTGGTAGTATTAATGTTACTAATTTCTATATAAAATGATTTATTTCTTTTTTTATATTTCCTAGTAACTAGATTAGCAAATTTACTTAATTTTTCTTTATCGTTTCCTAGTTTATCAATTAATTTTAAATATCTCTTTTGGTAAAAGTTAGGGTCTATTCTATCCTCTACATTTGTTGATAACACCCAATTAAACTTTGCTTCATTAATCTCCTCTTTGTTTAAATTAAAGTCCTTTTCTAAAATCACTTTAACTTCTTGTATTAATCTCCTGGCTTCTTCCCTTAATTCTTCCGCCCTCCGCACCTTGTCTCCAATATATTTTTGGATTTCTCTAGATGGAAGAGGGATTTTAATACTTTTTATGTCATCTATATTTAAATATTTTATTATTGAATTTGATTGCTTTCTAAGTATTTGATTTTTCCCAAACGAAGAACTTAAATATAAAATTAGAAAGTATGAATCTATATTAATTGGTGTAAACTTTAAAAAACTACTTCCTGTATGTGATCCTGAATACCGTTTTGGAACTACTAATGCTTGTCCTAATTGACCTTTTATTCTAAATAATATATCTCCTTCTCTCACTTCATTTCGCATATTCTTGAGATGATATTCTTTATCAATATACGCTAATTCCTTATCATTTAAAAAAAATTCATCTTCTATATTAGTAATTCTTAAATAAGGTACACCTTCATTTGTTAGATGCCCATATGGTGGTGTTCCGTATGAAAAACCTACACCTAAATTTCCCAATTCAACATATTTCAATTCGTTATTTTGCTCTATAAGTTCCTTTTCTAAATATAAACTCGAGTAATAATCTGCATCTATTCTTATATCAAGTCCCATTTTAGTAACCCATGTAACACTTGGTCTATTTAACAAAACATTATACCCTTTCATTATTACCACCCCTACTTCATATCCTCTGGTACACCTTTTTTATATGCCTCTACAATCTTCAACAAATCATTATGGTCATCCCCTAACTGCACTTCAACATTGTTCTTTACTTCAAATCCAACTTTATCAGCAACTGCCATAAATACTGGACCTTGCTTTTCCCCTGGATGTTCTTTTTTCTTAAGATAAAGCAGTGAAGTCTTTGCTCCTGCTCCTGACAATTTAAATGTTTCTGGTGGTAGGCTTATAACCGCCTTCAATATAGCCTTTCCACCTTCAAATTCACCTGTTACGGAGTTCTTTTTACCCATAATGTATTCTCTGATGTACTGGTCGCCTGAGTTGGATAAAATACCATCTGGAACTACAATCATTAAGAAGCCTCCCGGTTTTAACAGTTGCAGGCACCTGTCGATAAACAGCACAGCCGGATCTACGGAATTCACCGGCTTCCATTTTCCTTTACTGTTGGGCTTTGCCCCCAATGATAAGCCGTCCGGGCTCATTCTGTTGTTGCCGTCCTCATCAATATCCCTTGAATACATTTCGATTATTTCCTTGCCTCCCTTTACTTTTGCTGAAATCCCGCCTTTTTTGAAGGGAGGATTGGTGATAATGGCATCAAAACTTTCAGGCTTAAGTCCAGTATTGGTCAGGGAATTTAATGTCTGAAATATAGGTGCCCTCACTGCTCCGTGCAGGGCCATGTTGATTCTTGCTTTCAACACCATTCCCGGAGAATTATCCGCTCCCACAAAGCAGTGATCAACCATCTCTTTAAACAACTTCTCATGTTCTTTTTTATCGCCTGACAAATCATAGAGCAAAAAGTTTCTAATTTTTATCAAGGCCTTGATTAAAAAACCGCCTGAGCCGCAGCAGGGGTCCAGTATTCGAAGAGTTGGTATGCCCGTTTCAGGATCTCTTCCAATAATTCTTGAGGTTCCCTCCTCGATAAGGTCATGAATAACCATTTCCACTGCTGCTTCCGTAACCTGCCTGGGGGTTAAATAAGTTGCTAATCCTTCATCATTTTTATATTTTCTCCTTAAAACGACATCAAACACTCTTCCAATAACATCCCCTGACAAATCAGCCAGAGTAGCACGTTCCTTATACACTTCACCGTTTATTGAGATGCTCCCCAAATCCTGCAGGGCCTTCATGATACTTTCATAAATATCTGGATTTTGGAGTTTTATGTACTCATCAGGGGAAAAAATTTTTATTTTTTCTCCCTGATCATTTATGGCAACATAATCTTCATGGTCTTTTATCTCCTTGAAGGCTTCCCTTATTTCCTCAACTACTTTTTTTCTGTCTTCGGCATTCTGCAAGTAGCTGTAGTCAAATATCTCGGAAAACCTTCTACCGGCCAGGTTGCCTCTTTTTAGTTTATAATCGGGGTTATTGAGCCTGAACACTTCCATAAATACAAATTTACAGATTTCATCAATGGCATCATTTGAATTGTTAACATGGTCTTTCATGGCATAAATCTGCTCATGGATAGCATCAAATCTTCTCTGAAGGGTTTCATACATTCTGTTGGACCATTTATCAATTGGTGTATATTCTCTTTTTCTGATATTTAGTTTATCAATGTCTTTTAGAGCAGGTATTTCTGGAATATTTTTCATTTCTTCCACATTCAAATATACATTGTTTACCCCGTTGGTAATCCAGGCATAAGCAGGGAAAGGATCCAATTCCATGGCGTCATAGTTTATGGCGTCAACCAAATCCGGTGTCAGTTCTACGCCATCTTCCACTTTCTTTACATAGACGTAAACATCATTGCCGCCAGCCATAAAACTGGTTTCGTCAATTTCTATTACTTCCTTATACCCCATTTGGGCAAGTTTTTCTTTTAATTCCTGCATTGCGATACCTCCATTTGTTAACTAACTTTCTTTTTCGTATCAACATCAAATGTTTCAAATGTGACCAACGATTTTAATCTCCCGTTATCTAAAACTGTTAAAATTAAATCTATTTTGTCCTCCTCTACAATGATTTTGTCATTTTCTATCTGCAATCCCCATTTTTCTTGTTTGTTAACCATTTTTAAATTTGCAATGTAATTAGGAAACTTGTAATACCCATTCTTTTTAATTTGGCTTAATTTTCTCAAATACTTCATATTTTCCCCAACACTATCTTTTAATAAATCCACATCATCTAATATATTTTCTTTTTTGATGTCTTCCAACACTTCATTTTTGTTTTTTATTAAACGTTCTCTAAAATTTAATGCTTTCTCAAAGTTACGTTTATCAAATATGTACAACCCCCTGTCAAACCACAGAAAATCCAGAGAGTTGTATATCTTAAATATATTACTTTCATTAAGATCCAAAAACTCTTGCTGTTGAAATATCAAATTAATAAAGTTATTTTTAGTCATATCCCATTCTTTACTTAACTTTTTAACACCCAATACCCTATTTTTATCGTCTTGTATTTCAATAACATATGCCCATGTATTTTTCAGTTCATCAATATTTTTAACTTTTTCCGCATCACTACCTTTATTTATATCTACTAATATTAATTCAAAATCTGTGATTTCCGATTCAATATAGAGAACATCATCGTCCTGATCAATAGTCAAATCCTCGTATTCAATTACCTTACCTGATTTTTCTATAACTTTAAGAACTATATTGTGTAGTTTAGTTTTCAATTCATCTCTGGTATTAATTGATTTAGTTTTGTATGAGGCCTTTTTATTTCGCAAAGTCCTGTCTGTAACCGCCCATAAATTTATTGTGGGATTATCAAATTGTATATTCTTAAGTTTACAGAACTTGTCTTGAAGAGTTTTGATACCCATCACCCTTTCTTCCTATTTTGTTACCAAATATAGAAACCTAGAAATCTTTTGTATTTCAACAGTTTCATCAATGCTGAGTTCTTTTTTAGTTAAAATAATCCCATGCTTAATACGCCCATTCTCTTCAAATTCCACATTATATAAACCATATCTGCAGATCGCTAATATAGGATTCATAAATATACTTTGAGTATTTATCGTTATAATACACATTAAAATCATAAATGCAATAAATGATAGTATATCTGTGTATTTACCTAAATCAAAACCATAAAAGGAAATCATATATGGAATAGTATAATTCACTAATTCGTTTGACCGCTCTTCCACAGTTTTTACCTTTATTCTGTGACCACCTTTTATGTTTCTGATTACCAAATAAAGCAACAATACAGTCACTATCGCAATTATCCAAATCGCAATTAATGAATTTGGATGCTTAAAATACCTACTGTTAAAATCATAATCTTTAATTGTAAATATTACTGCCAGCGGTGAATACGCACTTATAAATATACAAACCGATACAAATGGTTTTACATTCATAGGTCCATCCTCTTACTTTCTGCAAATAATAACATTGTTAGGTGAATAATATTTCGAACTGCCCTTCACAATTTTCAACAGTTCATTTTTGCTCACCGTTATATCTGAGCCCAGTTCCCTTAAAATAATTTTTATGGGTATCTTGGGCCTATCCTTAAACAATTCATCCAGGGCATTGATCACCTTCGTTTTCAGGTCTCCCCCTCCAACAGACCATAATCCGTTATTTTGGGTAATATTTTTATCCATCTCTAGAAATAATTTAACCTGAGAAAGGTTCCACTTCACTCCTATCTCGTTGAGTCTTAAGTGAATTTCCTCTACTGATTTTGGCGTTTTTAATTGGTCATATATTTTTTCTATCACAGTTTTAACACACCCCTTACCTTAATGTTCCTTATCCTTTGGAGGACATTTGTCGTTTCCATAACTATCTTTGCTCCTAATCCTACCATGCCTATTTTGAATTATTAGTTCAGAATTATTGTTTTGAGCAATCCTTTTTGCAATATCTATTGCCTCCTTTTGTGTTTTTGTTACTTTTGTGGCTCTTTGGTTGCCCTCTCCTTTTACAGCCCATTTGTCACCGTGTCTAATAACCCATTGATTTTTCTTTGACATTATCAACCCTCCTTCTTGTCCGCATGGAAGTATTCCTCTAAAATGCTTACATACTCTCTCATTTTTCCTGCAATCTCCTGTTCGCATTTCAGCCTCGGTATTCTGATGTTCTCAAACTCTTCTCTAATTACGGTTCTAAAATACAGACCTGCCGAAGCCCTGTCCAGTTGTTTAATAATTATCGGCTGTTTAAACAAAAATAAAAGATAATAGGGGTCTATCCCTTTTGGAACGATGTTGTAAAAGGCATCGCTTGCCATCACATTGGCAAATCTCTGGGTAACAACCGCTGTAATGTGTTTTTCCGTCCCTGCAGCACTTCCCGCTTTTGCCGTTATAATCTCCCCTTCCTGTAACACATAGCGTATTCTGCTGCTAAGTTCACCGTAAACTCCCTTTTGGCTTTCTTTTATTACCGACAGGTCATCATCAACATTTGACAGGTTTATATACTCAACCCAGGTGTCATCGGGCATTTGGGGTCTAACGGCCTTTTTAATCGTTATGACTTCATTTAATTTCTGCCATTTGACATTTGGCGAATCAGCATGAATGTATTCATAAAGTTTGCTTTTATAATACACATAATGCTTTGGGTCAAGCCTACGCTCACTTAACATTTTCTGCTTTAAATATACGCATTTCGGCAGTTCAAATAGAATATCATCCTGTTTAACTTCTTTTTCAAATAACCGAAGACAATTTGTGTAAAGTTCATTGGCTTTTTTCTGTAAATTTAGTAATCTTCCTCTTTTAATATGTACCCCTCTATAATCTGCCGGCACAATCAAATCTTTTACGGCTTTAACCGTTATTCTGTTTAACACCCCCGATTTGACAGACTCTAAAGCATATTGTCCGGATTCGCTGTTTAAAAATTCCAGTAACTTCTCCGCCTCTTCTTTTTTTCTCATCCTTACACGGATAATGTCCGAGGATATTACACTGCCCTCTAAATCCCCGGAAACCATTGCTGCCTGTCCAGATTTTCCAACAGCAGTTATTAGAATGTCTCCTTCCTTAACATAATCTTTTTCTTGAAGCCCCTCTCTGGAAATAAATTTAATGTTATAAGGATATATATTATCGCTCTTAAAATCACTTGGACTGATAATTTTTACACCTGAATCAAGATATTTCCTTTTTGCTCTGGTACCGTCAGTTATTTCTTCTGCTATGTCAGAAAGCCTGACCGTCTTTTTCCCTTCTAAATCTGACAATAACTTATATTGGTTTATAGCAAAGCGGCACGAAATATTCTTTTCGCTTATATATTTTTTGGGAATAATAATATATTGCACCCATCTGCCTCCATTGCATAATTTCTCATATTATAGCAAATCTTTCTTTTATATTATTGCATAATTTCTCCTATGTCAAGGACCAATGTTAATTTTTCCCTGCATTAATAAAATTTCTGCGGTTAGTTGATAGAAAGGTAAAAAATTTAGTTTTAGTTTATCTTATCAAAGTTTTTGTGGATCCAATAATTTTTTACAAAACTCAACAACCAGACTTCGGTTTAAGATATCATGACAGTATTGATTGGAATAGTTTCTCAAACAACCGTAACAGCTAGTTCCCCCTTCTTTTCCTCCACAACTACAACTATCTACAACTTTTAAGGTTTCTTTTAAAACAGCTTTTAACACATTTTTATCTGCCAACCTTTTCACATGTCCTGCACCTCCAGGGACATCATCGAAAAGAATCAAAGCTGGTTTTGCCGGATCTCCTGAATAAGGATAAAGACATCCATCTATATCCTGTCTCTCTATTCCCAGGGCCTGACTTGTCCCTTCCAAAAGACCATACAGCAAAGATTCCCAAAAGCCTTTTCTATCTTCATAATACTCAAATATCACCTGTAAAATATCAGTATTAAATTCATATCCTAATGCCAGTCTCTGCATTCTGCCATTGCATGGTATTTTCCATGGGGTGTTATGTGAATTTTTGTATTTCCCATCATTTATAACAGCATAACCACATACTGGACAGATTAAAAATTCTCTTAAACCCGCATGGTTTATAACAGCTAATTTTCCATCAACTGCTGAAATCAACTTCACCTTGATTTCACCGAAATTCATTTCCAAATTTTTGTCCGTTTCTGCCTCTCCTGCATAATATTTTCGAGTAGAGAAGGTTCTTTCCGGTTTTATCATTCCTGGTTTTTTGGGTTTTTCCGAAATAAATCCGAATTCTGGTATTACAAAAACTCCTTTCTTTCTTCCAATTTCAGTTCCACACGCTTTACAGGTCTCTAAATTCAAGCCTTTTTCAGCAATTTCACTGTGATAGTATCCACAATTATCACAGATTGCATAGCTGTATTTTATCCACTCCCTTTCGGGTAACTTTTTTAAGTAGCGGCTCGTCCACAGTTTCCCCCCTGCTACTACCTGACTACCAGGAGCATATTCTGAAAGGGCAATCTGTAAATCTCGGCTTAAATCAAGCTGTTTCGCTGCATCACCATGATGATAGATTTGTAAATCGACTACGTCTACAGGGAAACCGTATTTGGGCAATATATTTCTTTGGGCCATAAAATTAATTAAATACCTTTTTTTAATCGTATTGATTGTCTTTTGAATTACATAGGCTCTATTGAGCTTGTTATTATCTTTTTTATATTGGTCCCTTATGTATTCCAACTGTGTTACATCGCTTTTTAGTTCCTGGTATGCTTTATGCATTACCCCAATTTTTTCATTAAAAAGCCCATTTATCCATCCCCAATTCTTTACACCTAAATTATCATGCAGATCTTTGGGTACAATTCGCTCCACTTCAGTTTTTAAGTCGAGGGGGCGGGACTCAAGATATTCTTTAAACAGTTTCACCCCATCAATGTTGGGATGAAAGAAGAAATCTTCAACTTTTCCAAAGTAATCCTTATACTTTTTCCAAAACCTGGATAGTGCTGTGGCATAAATGTGTCTTCTTACAATTTTTTCATTTTTAAGTTCAAAATATGGGGGATTGACGATACCATTAACCATTCTTTTGGGATTTTTGAAATTGGCCAGATCATGAGGCCTTCTCTGAGCAAAAGTAAGGGCAAAGGCAGTTGAGTCGGTTCTGCGACCTGCTCTACCTGCCCTTTGAATATAATTTGCCGCTGTTGGAGGTACATTTCTCATAAAAACTGATTCTAATTCTCCAACATCTACACCCAGTTCAAAGGTCGTTGAACAACTCAATACATTAATTTGACCCTGACTAAACTTTTGCTGTATTTCAGCCGCTGCTTCAGTAGTTAACTGAGCAGTGTGTTCGCTAACTTTCATTTTCAAAGGTAATACTCCCAAATAAAGATTTCGATAGTGATTTTTTGCAAATAATTTTGAAGGATCACATTCGATAAGCTTTCCCGAGCATCTATAAGTTGGGCAAACTCCTTTCAAATTAAACAAAGTTATACGGTTGCATTTTGGACAAAAGTACCATTTAATACTTTCATCAATAATTCCAGGTTTTATTTCCCAAAAGTCAGTCTTGATTCTATACATGCTTCCTTTGCCGGGAACATTTATTGAAGAAAAATATTCAGAAAAAATGCTTGGTTTGTCAAGACTAAGACCATATGTCCATATATCATCTAACATTTTCTCACAATCTTCATAAGAAATATCTTTTCTTAACCCATATTTGCAAAGACGAAGCAGAAAATCCAACCTTGAATTCAAAATGCCTTTAGATGTAGGACTCCAACTGTAAACTTCTCCTTTTATGGAGTGTTTTTGTTTGAAAAAATATTCACTGTTTCTGGGTTTAAAGAACTCATCTTTTGGATCAATATTTTCCGGAAATAAAACAGCACCATTTTTTCTAAAGCTATCTAAAAGTATCTGAAATAATAACCATATCTCATCATCATTAAGATTCCACGGATCATTTTTAAGCGGGCCCTGCATTCTAAAATCTTCAGGTTTAACTAAAGAAAAACCTAAACATCCCAATCCTTCTAAACTGTTTCTACGATCAATTGCCAGAAACTCATATAAAACCCATTTCCATGCTTCATTTTCTATCTGTTGAGGGCTCTTTTCAGGAAAAATATTTGCCTCTTGAATGTAGTTTTTTATAGAATTTACAAGATCCACAAGCCTCCATTTATTAGTAACAGCCTTATTCTTATATTTTTCAAGGGTCTTAAGAATTAAACGTCGTCGTAATATTTGTGAATATGTATTATCCAGATATGTGGCATAAAATGCAGCATCCTGTCTACTGTCAGAAAAAATCAAAAGTTGTCTGCTTCCTTCATCTGTTATAGAAGGGTCTTTATCTTTTTTAAAACTTTTTCTTAGAGTTCCCCAGGTGTTGTTTTCTTCTTCGTTTTTTGATTCTTCGCCGGGTTCTCCTTTTGAATGCTTTATCTCCGGCAATTTCTGGTACAACGAAGTAGCCAGCACGCTCGTAACTGCTTCCCCGCCAAGTAAAAAACGCCAAACTATTGAGCCCTGTGTATTAACACTTCCACAGGCAGGGCATTTATGAACCAATCCATCCTTGGATTTAACCTTTATTAGTTCAAAAAGTTTGGGGCTTTGACATTCACAAAACTTCCCTATCAAATTGGCTTTATCTATCGTCCCACAAATCCCACATATTTTGTAAACTTCTCCTGTGCCTTCCTCTCCACCTTTAATAATTTCATCTTCGTTATCAGGAATAGGTTGTATATCTTTGTTTTTTAATAGGAAGTATTCTAAATCTGAATTGATTTCCAAATAGTTATTACTCGATTGTTTCAAAACTTTTCTACCGTTCTCTGATTTGACTTCTCCAACCAGGTAAACTGAATCACATTGTCTGCATGTGGCAATTTCGAAAACAGGATAATGCTTTCCGTTTTTATTAACACTTTTCCTTCTTTCTAAAAAAAGGGTTTTTTCAGGATAGAGAGTAATGTATGCACCTTCAATTGCTCTAACAAAAAGGTGATATCTTGCAGGTATTAATGGTTGGGCCTCTTCACCGGGTTTGGCTTTGTTAGCCAGAAAAACTAATGATACAAGATACTTTTCTGGTTCCCTCATATCCTTAAAAATAATTTTGGAGACCTCTTTAAAATCGCGGGAGTCTTCTTGTAACATCTTTTGCAGAGTAATAACTCTTTGGTCTCCTTTTAAAATTTCATATAAAAACTTTTGCCATTGATTATCTTTGACTTTTGATTCAGCTTCCCTGATGATTTGATAAGGGACATTGTGTTTTTGAGCTAATATACTTAAGTCACTTATTTTTATGCTTTTTATATTGTTTGCTTCGATGTTCTTTTGTAATTTAATGTATAGCTTTGGATCAGGTTTTCCCCATATTTTTTCTGTAGCTCCCAGCTCCATTTTAATTGCGCTTATTACATCTTGACGTTCCGGTGAGTTTTTTGACCATTCAAACTTTTCATCAAATAATTTTTCTCCGAATTCTGCAATCTTAGAAAAATCTTTCTCCCCTCCACCCAGTGTGGCACTTGTTGCAATACATCTTAATATGTTCTTTTGGCTTTTTACTACCCTTTCTTTCAGCCTTCTTAGCAGCATAGCCATCTCTATTCCTTTTGCCCCTGAATAAGTGTGCACCTCATCTATTACTATAAACTTCCAGTAATTCGCGTACTCTCCATCGAAGAAAACATGGTCCTGAGGTCTCAGCAGCAAGTATTCTAACATTGCATAGTTGGTTAACAATATGTGAGGTGGAGTGTTTTTCATTTGTTCTCTAGAAACCAGTTCATTTTTTAAGGGTTCTTTACCGTTATTAATTTTTTTATATTTATCAACGGCGTATTTTGTTCTTTCTTCAGTTTCTCCTGTATAACTTCCAAAAGTTATATCAGAATAAGGTTTTAAAATCTTTCTTAATCTCTTTAATTGATCATTTGCTAATGCATTCATAGGGTATAACAATAATGCCCTGACTCCCGGAGTTAAATTCCCTTTTTCTTTTTGTCTTAAAAGATGGTTTAAGATTGGAATTAGAAATGTTTCAGTTTTTCCACTACCTGTCCCCGTTGCAACTATAAGATTTCTCTTTTTTCCGATTATTTTCCGTATCGCTATTTCTTGATGTTTATAGAGGGGACGATCTAGAGGAAAAACATCCGAATGAAATTTCAAAAATTCTTTTGAAAGCAACCCCTCATCTATCAATTCACGTAGAGTTTTACCTTTAACAAAAGGAGGAGTGGCTTCTATAATCGGACCTTTAGAAAATTTATTTGTTTTACTTAATTCTTTTTCCAGTTGCGTTTGTAATACTGGATCATTCAGTGAAAAAGTAGTAGTAAGGTAGTCTATGTATTTACCAACTACAGATTGGGTAGTCTCCAGTGGATCGAGCGGCATTGAAAAACCCCCTTTACTATAGTTTTATAATGAATAGAATATTTTTACAGGTTCTATGTGAATTTTCTTGTGCCTTTCTCTATATTCATTCCATTCCCAAAAAATCTGTTTACATTTCGGACAATATACAACTCCATCTCCTTCTACATCAATTAAAAAAGGTAAATATTCTTTATCATAATTAATATAAAAACTTACAGGATTTGTTTTCATGCTAATTTTTCTTCCATCAGGCCCCAAAAAGTAAAGATTGCCTTTAAAACGCTCTTCATTTTTAAATTCCGGGGCTTCTTTAATTTCTTGTATAAAAAAAGGATATTCAGGATCCAAATTATATTGTCTTCCTTTTTCATCTTCTAATTTGGTAAGTTTTATGCCGCTGGTCTTTATTGCACCTATCACCTCAGTTTTCGTACCTACAAAAACGTCTTTTGTATTAAGCTGATTTTTTTGTGGCAACCTTGAATATGTTGAACCCCACAAGTTTTCTGTATCAAATTGAATTCGATAACAACCCAGGGGTAACATGTCAACTCTTTCTTTTATAATCAAACTGTTCTGACCTTCTTTAATTTTTTATTTAGGACATTTGTCCTCATATATAACCGGTTATTCGTAGAAGTTTAATTATTT
>ENA-OSAE01000275-OSAE01000275.1-marine-sediment-metagenome-genome-assembly--contig:-NODE-275-length-28894-cov-885.624502_pt1 | contig 28894 bp, 28 predicted proteins | sample MGYA00237870_ERZ529317 | MGnify/ENA primary metagenome ERZ529317 (study PRJEB26369, sample SAMN03142812) | marine sediment metagenome | biome: marine; feature: borehole; material: sediment... | reverse complement strand
CTCGACACAGACTGGTTCTACAGAAAAGGAGCCAAACTCTTCATGTGGTTTGTTAAAAAACCACTTGCACATTTTGGGATTCTCGTGGAGAAGATCTTCTTTGAAAGATTTCCTGTAGCAGTCCTCTTTGGTGTAAGGATGTGGGATAAATTTGATGTAGGCGTCGTTGATGGTGTGGTTAATGGGATATCCGCATCCACGATCTATATTTCCTCAAAGGTGAGAAAACTTCAATTTGGAGATACACAGGGATATGTCTCGGTTTTCATGGCAGGACTTGCAATTCTGCTCATAATTCTGTGGTTTATGGGGGGATAAAATGATATCTTTAATGCTTATTGTGCTATTAATCGGTTCAATTCTTTCATTTGCAATCGGAAAGAGGGAACATTCAAGAATTGTAGCTCTCGTATCCACCCTTTTGGCTTTCATAATCTCTCTGGTTATGTTCATTGAGATGCAGGAATTTGATGGGATGTTTGCTTTTGAGGAGAATCTGAAATGGATACCAGCTGCAGGAATCTCCTACCATGTTGGTGTTGATGGAATAAGCATGCCGATGGTACTCCTTACAACATTCGTCTCATTTCTCTGTGTGGTTTATGCTTGGGAGGAAAGGCTGAGATCGAATCAATTCTTTGGATTGATAGTTCTACTCGATTTCGCTCTTGTTGGAGTCTTCACATCACTGGACTTCTTCCTCTTCTACATTTTCTGGGAGCTTGTTCTTATTCCAATGTTCTTCGTCATTGGGATATGGGGTGGTCCGAGAAAGGATTACTCCGCAATCAAATTCCTGATTTATACCCATGTTTCCAGTGTTATAATGCTCGCGGGTATATTTGCAATTTTCTACTTCAACTGGGTCTCAACAGGCAAAATGACCTTTGATATTCCAGTACTTCTGAATAACTATGCTGCAGTCGAATTTCCAACTATCTGGAGGGATTTCATTTTTGCTGCTCTTCTTTTTGGATTTCTTGTTAAGATGCCAGCCGTTCCCTTTCACACCTGGCTGCCAGATGCACATGTTGAAGCTCCAACGGTTGGCTCAATTCTCCTTGCTGGAGTCCTCCTGAAAATGGGAGGTTATGGACTTGTGAGGTTCCTTGTTCCCATGAGTCTGAACGCGAATGAAGTATTTATTGCTGTTATTGCAATCTTTGGAGTCATCAGCATTCTCTACACCCCCCTTGCTGCCCTCCCTCAGCGGGATTTAAAAAGACTCGTTGCTTTTTCGAGTATAGGGCATATGGGTTTCATCTCTCTTGGAGTTGCAGCCTCACTGGTCTCAGGAGATTCCAGCATGAGGATGCTCGCCCTTACCGGAGCAACATTTCAGCTTTTTGCTCACGGAGTCATCACATCCATCCTCTTCGGCTCTGCTGGAGTGATACAGCACCACACAGGCACGAGATTGTTTGAAAAGCTTGGAGGTTTGATGAAACCCATGCCAAAGTTCTCCTTCCTGATGGTTCTTGGGTTCTTTGCATCAATGGGGTTTCCGGGTATGGTTGGGTTTGTGGCTGAATTCTCAGTTCTTGCCGGAGCTCTATCCCTGATGCCTGTCTTTGCGGTACTTGCCCTCATAAGCATTCCTCTCAGCGTCATCTATCACCTTTACGCACTTCAGAGAACCGTTTTTGGAACCCCAGCAAATCCACTACCAAAATCAGATTTTCACACTTACGAGATGATCCCGTTGCTTGTATGGGTTGTGGTGACTGTTATCTTTGGCATATACCCCGCTCCTGTATTTGAGATGATTGAGAAATCTATTTCAGTGATGGGGGTGATTCCATGAGTCTGCTTCCGATTTTGCCATCCATTATACTTGCTCTCGCATCCCTGCTCTATATATTTCCGGGAATGCTCTTCAGGATGAAGAAGTTCTTCGGATATGCAAGCATTGCTGTTATCGCAGCCTCAATAATTCTCACACTGCTCACATTCAATGCCAGCTTTACTTATGGGGGTTTCTTGAAGGGAATAGAAATCTCTCCCTTCTCTCAGTTTTTCTCCATCGTGTTTCTCTCTGTTGCTCTTGTAGTCTGCATTTCCTCTCTTAATTCCATAGGGAGAAATGAGGATGAATATTACTTCCTGATTCTACTTTCCACACTGGGAATGATGATAGTTGCAATGTCCCGGGATTTAATCGTGCTCTTCATCGGCTTTGAAATTGCGAGCCTTGCAACCTACGCTCTTGCAGGGTTTGAAAAGAGATCTAACCTCAGTGTCGAGGCAGCAATGAAGTACTTCGTTTTTGGAGGTTTTTCCTCAGCCTTACTACTCTATGGGATCTCGATAATTTATGGCTATGCGGGAAGTGTTGAAATCTCTGCGATTCTGGATGTTGCGGGTAAGCCAGATTTATATTCCTCAATAGGACTTGTCTTCATTGTCGCAGGTCTCGGGTTCAAGGGTGCGCTCGTTCCATTCCACATGTGGGCACCGGACACATATCATGGCTCTCCATCGGTTATTTCTGCCTTTCTTGCTGGTGGTTCCAAGAAAATGAGTTTTGCAGCAATGTTCAAGATTCTGGTTTTCATGACCTTAGCCGTAAAATTTGAAATATACATCTTGATGGCGGTTCTGGCAGTTATAACAATGACTCTTGGAAATCTTGCAGCAGTCGTTCAGGACAGTGTCAAGAGGATGCTTGCCTACTCATCCATCGCTCATGCAGGATACATCGCAATGGCATATGCCATCTTCGCCTTCTCTGGAATTGAGCTGGCTCTTGCTGGAGGTTTTCTTCATGTCTTTTCACATGCAATAGCAACGGCAGGAGCCTTCATAGCAGTTGCTGCGGTAGGGGGATTCATTCTGGATGATGGCAGGCTTTTCTTTGGTCTTGGCAAAAGGAAACCATTGATGGCTCTCTCTTTTAGCATAATGCTCCTCTCACTTGCTGGTATTCCCCCGACCTTTGGATTCTACTCGAAGTTCATTCTATTTTTGACTGCAATAGAGGCAAAGCTCCTCTGGCTTGCGATAGCTGCACTGCTCAACTCTGCCCTTTCACTTTATTATTATTCAAAGGTGATAATGAACATGTACTGGAAGGATGAAGAAGTAGATTTTAAGGCAGAATTTATAAATGTTGAAGGAAAAGGATATCTCATAGCAATGATAATCTCTGCTCTACTCCTGATAGTGCTGGGTGTAATACCCTCACCAATAACGGAGTGGAGTATAAAAGCTTCAGAATCGGTGTTGAATGTAAAAATGTTCACAGGGATCTGAAATGTGGATATTCAGAAGTCAGGATGTGGAAAAACTCAGAATTAAAGGAAAGGTTAAGGGTTTGATCAAGCTCCTCGAGGATGATGATGACGAAGTTAGAGCAAGTGCTGCGGAGGCACTGGGTGATTTTGACGATCTAGAGGTGATAAATGCTCTGTTAAAAACTCTTAAAGATAAAAACAGAGAAGTGCGATGGAGAGCAGCAAAATCCCTTGAATATCTCTGCAAAGAAAAGCCTGAAATTCTGATTCATGCTTTTGCTCACAGCAATTCTGTTCTCCAGAAGGTATCTCTTGCATGGCTGCTCGGGAGAATTGGAGATAAAAGAGCAATTCCTGCATTGGCAGAGGCTCTCCGGTTTGGAGATAAATATGTCCGGAGAGCCAGTATAATATCCATGGGTAGAATCAGGGATGAGACTACCATTCCACACCTCATAAATGCTCTGAAGGATTACGATGCTGATGTTAGAAAGAGGGCTGCGGAGGCACTTGGGAGGATCAGGATAAAGAGGGATGATGTGGTGAAAGCTCTCGTGAATTCGCTGTTTGATGAGGATCGTGGAGTACGAAGGGCAGCAGCAAAATCCTTAGAGAGGCTTGGATGGGAGCCTGAAAGTGATGAGGAGCTTGCAGCATATCTTGCAGCCCTAAGGATGGGATCAGAGCTTATGCTTCTCGGTGAAGTTGCGGTTGAACCTCTGATCATTGCGCTGCAGGATGCCGACTGGTCAGTGAAGAAGTGGGCTTCTGAGGTACTTGGAGAGATAAAGTCGGACAAGGTTCTGAAGAGATTGGTAGAAGTTTTAGATACCGATGACTGGGCTGTGAAAGTTCACGCTCTGAAGGCGTTATCAAAAATGGGGAAGGATGGTATTGCATTTATTGCCAGATTTCTTGATGATCCGGATCCCGGTGTTAGAGAGACTGCCGTGGATGCTTTCAGAGACTGTCTGAAGGAATGCGAACCAGAAGAGCGGAAAAGAGTTATAGAAGAGCTTATAGAAACATATCCCTCAATAAAAGAAAGGATAAAGGATATTAAACTCGTTTGACTATGTTTTCTCCATTTTTGAAGAGACAAAAAATACTGCAAAGGACACTGTGAGAACCCAGATGGATGCTGGAATGCCAAGTGGATTTGCTTTTGTGAAGTAAAGCAATATTGCAAGAGTAAAGCCTGCTATGAGTGTTAACCCTGCTGACAGTTCTTTTCCTGCTTTCCAGTGGAAAACACCGAATATCAGGGGAAGCTGGCAGAGCAGGAGGGTTGAACTTAGTACTGAAAGCTCAACGATATATCCTGGTCTCTGAAGGGCAAATACGGCTATTGCAGTTGTGAGCAGTACTATCATCAGTTTTCCGGCATAAAGGCTTTTGCTATCAAAGAGATCTCTGGAGATCATGGAAGATAGAGTTAACACTATCGAATTCGCTGTTGTTATGGCTGCTGCGAAAATACTGAGGGAGACAGCAACCCCAAGCCAGGCTGGCATCATGCCCAAAAGAGCTGGAGTCACAGCATCCCTGTCTTTTACTCCAGGGAAAATACCAATCTCTGACAGAACTCTGAGTTCAAGTCCGAGGAAAGTTACAAGAATTGTGTAAATCAGTCCGAAAGCACCGAAAAGAATAACCATCCTTCTCAAAGCCACACCATCTTTTGGTATGTAAAGTCTCTGAAAGACCTGGGGATTCGTCAGGGCAAAGAAAAACCAGGGAACAGTCAGGGAGATGAATCTCATAGGAGTCCATATTTTGTTGGGAACCACGAGCAGTTCTCCAAGTTTTGGAAGTTCTTGGAAAAAGGAACTCTCTGAAAATCCGTAGTTGTAAACCCAGATAACAGTAGAAACAGCCAGCAGGAGCATAAAAACTCCTTGGAAAGCATCAGTCCAGGCAACTCCTCTCAGCCCTCCAAGAAAAGCCCAGAAGGCTATAAGAAAGGCTGAGAGTAAAACACCACCGGAAAAACTCAACCCGGAATTTTTCTCGAGAATAAGCGATACGCCTATGAGCTGAACTGATATATAGGGTATAAGAGCCACAGCAACCACTATAGCCATTATCCTTGCAACAGGCTTTCCATATCTGTCAGCCACCATATCTCCGGGAGTAATGTATCCTCTCTCCTTTCCATAGGACCAAACTTTTGGAGCGTAATATGAGAGAAGGAGAAGTGTACCGACAAGATAGAAGAGTTCGAAGCCAAAAGCACCTACACCTGAGGCATAGGTTAAACCAACGAGTCCGACCATCATGAAGGCTGAATATGTTGTGGCTGCATATGTAAGCGCGGAGACAACTCCGCTTATCCTCCTCCCACCGATGTAGTAGTCTTCCTGATCTCTTATTCCCCTCATTGCCACTAAAGCTATTGCTGTTCCCACCACAGCATAGAAAGCGAAGGCATAGATGAACGAGCTCAGCATCTCACCACCTCGATAAAGCTATGTATAGGAGATACAAGGTTGTCACAGCAGTCCAGTAAGTATAAGTCAGAAAGTCATGGCTTTTTATTGCAATAAAAGGTACTATCATCGCCGCTATTACCACAATACCTTCCATAAGCTTCATCGAACAAATGTTCGGTAAATTGATTAAATAGTTTGCGGTTGAGGATGAAATATATTAAGTTCTTTCTAACAGTAACCGCTCCAATTTTTGCTGATCTGAAATATCAGATATCATCACCTAAGAGAGTTTTGATTATGGTTGAAGAAAGCTCCTCCATAACATCTTCATCAGTCCCACCGGAAAGTATTATAAGGGTTTTAATCCTCAAATTTCTGATAAATTCTGAAATTTTTCTGAAACAGGAGATGGAAAGGTTCAAATCCGAAAGCTCGCCCTCATGCGCATCCTGGCCCACATACCATATCAGAGCATCACTTCTATGTTCCTTGATTTTTTTAAAAGCCCTTCTTGCCCTCTCAATATAGTCATCCTCGCTTTCAAAACCTATGCAGATTTTAGTCTCGTTTGATGAACTTTCACCTCCGCAGAAGCAAAAATACATCGTTTCTGTATCATAGGCTATGTATTCAAAAACACCATCTCCGTGATGGGTATCGGTATCAACGATCGCTATTCTCTCGAATCCTAACTCTTTCAGGGTCTTTATTGCGAGATTCACATCATTGATAAAGGAGTAACCTTTAAACCTATCTCTCATCGCACCATGTCCTGTTCCTGATGTAGGAACAATAACTACATTGTAATCCTGAAGAAGGTTTGCAGCTGTATAAACAGCCCATGCGGATTTAAAGGTGCTGGAAAATGCAAAAAATCTCTTAACCTTTTCTATCATCTCTCTGGAGTGAATTTCGTAGAGTAAATGCTCGCTGAAGGGCAGGGATTCAGGAAGCGTAAATTCAAGACCCAACCTCTCTATAACCCTTTCAAATCCGTAAAGCCTTCTGCACATGGCGAGATTTGCTTTCTTGATTTCAGGTGAATAGACTATTCCTATTCTCACATGTCTTTCTTGTAGAAACTCCTAAATATCATTTTTGCAGAGAAATTCATGCATGGAGGACAGCACTTCTGATGACAGCGTAAATGTAACTTTCCTTCCCTCAGGAAAGAGAGTCAGAGTTAAAAAGGGCTTTACCATACTTGAAGCTGCACAGGAGATCGGTGAGGGAATAAGAAGTCTTTGCGGTGGTAAGGGGAGCTGTGGGAAGTGCAAAGTTATTCTGCAGAAAGGAGAGGTTCATAAAAATCCTGAGCCTCATGAGAGATTCTTGAAGAATGAGGATGCAATTCTTGCCTGTCAGTCAAAAGTACTTTCTGATGTAGAGATTTTCATTCCTGTGGAATCACGACTTGAAAAACAGCAGATACTGTCCCAGTTCCTTGTTAAAGAGAAAGATTTGAGTCCCATAGTAAGAAAAGAATATTATGAAGATGCATTTCTTCCTGAAATTATCTCAAAAAAGGGTTACAGCCTTGCAACCTCAGCAGAACTTGAAGATGGAAATTTAACACTTGTTTTGAGGGGCAGGAGTGTTATCGCAGTTGAAGAAGGAGATACAAGGGATGAATTCTTTGGACTGGCAATTGATATTGGAACAACCACGGTTGTTCTTTCTCTAATCTCCCTTAACGATGGGAGGGTTATAGATATAAAATCAGACTATAACGGGCAGATAATCTATGGAGAGGAGGTACTTTCGAGGGTTGAGTTTGCCAGAAGCAGAAAGGATGGCATGAAAATACTGCAAGGGGCTATCATTGATACCATCAACAGACTGATAGAGAAAGCTATCGACAATTTCTCTCCAATGAGAATTTATGATGTGGTGGTTTCGGGTAATACACTGATGACTCACTTTTTCTTTGGAAAAGATGTTGAGTATCTCTTCTCGAGTTCGGATGTGAGGGTGGATAGAATATCCTTTATTTCAACTGCCCGGGATCTTGGACTCAATGTAAATCCTGCTGCCAGTGTTATGGGTCTTCCACCTGTTGGCAGATATGTTGGCGGAGATATAGTTGGAGATGTGCTCACATCAGGAATAGCAGATTCTGATGAGATTTCACTTATGGTTGATCTGGGTACGAATGGTGAGATAGTACTTGGGAGTGAGGGCTGGCTGATCTCAATCTCAGTAGCCTCGGGCCCTGCTTTTGAAGGATATGAGATAAAGAACGGTAGCAGAGCAGTGGAAGGAGCCATCGATCATGTGAAAATTGAGAATCCGGAATCCCCCCCACATTTTACAGTTATCGGTAAGGGAAAACCTTCAAGCATATGTGGTAGCGGTCTCATAGATCTACTTGCCGAGCTCTTCAAGAACCGTATTGTTGATTTCACCGGAAGTTTGCAGAAAAATGAGAGGGTGAGGGAAGGAGAAGATGGTCTGGAGTATCTTGTGGTGGAAGCTGAGAAAACATCAACAGGCAAAGATATCGTTCTAACGCAGAAAGATATAGATACTCTAATAATGTCCAAAGCAGCAGTCTGTGCAGGAATATCTGTCCTTCTGAAAAAAGCAGGGCTTGACATTGAAGATATAAGGAGATTTTACATTGCAGGAGCGTTTGGCTATTACATAAACATCGAAAATGCCTTCACAATCGGTCTTTTTCCGGAATTTCCCAGTGCAGAGATAGTTCAGATTGGTAATGGGGCTCTTGCGGGTGCATACATGGTTCTCACATCCAGAAGAAAGAGGGATCTTACTGAAAAAATAGCAAAGATTATGACATATTTCGATTTAAGCACCGACCCGGATTTTATGGAGGAATATAATTCAGCTCTCTCAATTCCTGGTAACCCAGGGCTTTTCCCCACAATATATCCTAAGTATGTTTGAGATGTGATAAGATGGCTGGTCTTGTGTTAGCTCTCGATGTGATGGATGGTGAAAAGGCAGTTGAAATTGCAGAAAAGGTAGCGTGTTATGTGGACTACATAAAGGTGAATTACCCCCTTGTGCTCTCATCGGGTATAGGTATAGTTGAGGAGCTAAGTACACACTCTCCTGTAATTGCTGATTTCAAGATTGCTGACATCCCCTATACATCTTCACTGGTAGCCAAAATAGCCTTTGAAAGGGGAGCAAAGGCAGTTATATGCCACGGTTTTGCAGGAAGCGATATGCTGAAGGCTGTTCTGGATGTTGCTCTGAGTTATGATGGTGAGGTTTATGTTGTGACAGAGCTTTCCAGCCCAGGAGGAGAGGAATATCTTCAAAAATTTTCAGAATCTATCGCGATGCTTGCAAAAAGTATCGGTTGTCATGGCCTCATAGCCCCTGCAACCAGACCAGAGAGAATAAAAGAGCTGAAAAAAATTGCTGGTGAACTTAAGATATTCTCTCCTGGTGTGGGGGTGCAGGGAGGAGATATAAGGAGGGCTGTGGAAAGTGGGGCAGATTACATCATTGTCGGAAGGGTAATCTACAACTCAAGCGATCCTGAGCAAGAGGCTTACAGGATCAGGAAAATACTGGATGAGCTTCACGAGAGGTGATGAAATGAGTTTCTCTAAGATAGAGGAGATCAGGATAACCAAGATGCATGGGAATGGAAATGATTTCGTTCTTATTGATGAGTTCGATGGGGAGGTAATTCCTGAAGCTAAAAAACCGGAATTTGTCAGAGCTGTCTGTCACAGGAGATTCGGGATTGGAGCAGATGGAATGCTTTTCCTTCAGAGGTCAGACAAAGCTGATGCGAAATTCAGATATTTCAACAGCGATGGAAGTGAGGCTGGGATGTGTGGCAATGGAATAAGGTGTTTCTCAAGGTACATTGTTGAGGAAGGGTATGCTGAAGAGGGTTTGATAACAGTTGAAACGAGGGTGGGTGTAATCGAGCTAAAGGTGAGGAAAGATAAGGACTACATGGTCAGGGTTAACATGGGGGAGGTAAAGACAAAGAGCAGCGATATACCGGCATCTATTGATAGAGAAGACTTCTGGGGAGTTAGAATGAAAGCAGGAGAGATGGAGTTCGATGTTTTTGCAGTCAATACTGGCGTCCCTCATGCAGTGGTATTTGTTGAAAACTTGGACTCCCTTGACATTGCTGTGGCAAGGGATATAAGGTATAGTGAGCTTTTTCCGGAGGGAACGAATGTGAACTTTGTCTCACCAATTTCTGAAAAGGAGATAAGGATAAGAACCTATGAGAGGGGTGTTGAGGATGAAACTCTGAGCTGTGGAACTGGAAGTGTCGCCTCTGCCTATGTTGCCCTGAAGCTTGGCTATGTAAAGGAGCCCGTGAAAGTTCTTACAAGGGGTGGGGAACTCATCATAGAGTTTGATGGTGAGATTGCCTACATGACTGGCTCAGCAAACAGGGTTTTCGATGGCATTCTGAGATTATCAGAGTTGTGGTATATTTGAACAGGTATGACTATGAGCCTCCTAGTTCATTTCAGAAACAGACTTGTCCTGTCAGCCATGGCTGGAATAAACGATCACAGATTCTGTTCAAAGTTTCCGGTAGCTCTTGCCATTCTTGGTGGATTCAGTGCAGATGATAAAAGCATGAGGGCAGGTATGAAAGTCGTGAAGAGGGGAAGAAAGGAGTTTATTTTTTCCAACCCACTTGAGGGTATAAGGGGGGAAGTGGTAAATCTGCTCAGCGCATTTTCCGGGCAGTTTGCCATTAATGTCAGGTCTTTCTCTGATGAAGGATACATTAAGGCTGCAAGACTCGCTGCAATGTATGGCGGGATAGTTGAAATAAATGCCCACTGCAGACAGCCTGAGTTTAAGGAAATCGGTTGTGGAGAGGAACTGCTCAGAGATACAGACAGGCTATCGTCGATTGTTGAAAGGACATCGAAGGTATGCATAACGGCAGTGAAGATAAGAGGAAATGTTGAAGGAGTCAGATATAGAGAGTTAATCTCGGCTTTGAAGGATGCAGGATGTCACATCATCCATGTTGATGCCATGATTCCCGGAGGAGATGCTGACTTTGAGCTTGTAAGAAAAGTCTCTTCCCGTATTTTCACCATAGGAAACAACTCTGTTGATGGAAAAGCCAAGGCAAGGAAGATGCTTGATAGTGGGGCAAGTCTCGTTTCTGCAGCAAGAGCTGTTTTGAGGGATGAGAATTTCTTTCACACTCTTCTCACGGATGAAAGACTTTCTGGGGAAGTATGGCTTAGAGTAAATGTTTGAAGGAGAAAACTTTTTACTTTAATTGATTAACCCTGCTCGATGAAAATTTCACCGAGATGTCCTGCATGCCTCCTGAACAGAGTTTATGCTGAGGCAAAAATGTCAACAGATGACGAAGAGAAGATAAAGCTGGCTGTGGGAGAAGCCCTGAAGATACTTGCTGAAGAATACCCAAAGGGTGAAATCAATGCATTGATTGCAACGAAAGTGCACAGAAAGGTTTACCAGGTTCTTGAGGATGAAGACCCATATAGAGAGGTTAAAAGAAGAGCAAACCAGATAACACTCAAGCACCTTGCGGAGATAGACAGAATAGTATCGGAGAGTGAAGATTCTTTCAGAGCAGCTGCAAAAGCTGCGATAATTGCAAATACCTTTGACTACGGTGTAATGGGTCACGAAGTCAATGATATGAGGTTTATGGATTTCTTCCTCGAGAAATTTAAAGAGTCATTAAGGATAGATGATCTGCACGAAATCAGAGAGCTTTGCAGAGGGGATGTGGTCTATCTGACAGATAACTGCGGGGAAATAATTGTTGATACTCTTTTTATGAGAGAAATAAAGGAAATATGCAAGAGGCTTACGGTTGTAGTTAGAGGAAAGCCAGTGATAAGTGATGCAACCTATGAGGATGCAATCCTTGCAGGGATAGATAAAATTGCTGATGAGATACTGACCAATGGAGATGGTATAGGTATAATAGACTCTGAACTACCGGATGAAACAAGGGAAAGATTGAATAACTCCGATATCATAATTGCGAAGGGAATGGCAAACTACGAGTGCTTGTCTGGCTGGAATGGAAAAATAGCATTTCTGCTCACCGCAAAGTGCAAACCGGTTGCAGAATCGATTGGTGTGGAAGTGGGTGATATGGTTGCGATGCTGAGGGGTGATAAACATGGAGCTTGAATCGCTTCGCGAGAAAACTCTCATAGATCTTTTTTCAGCCTTTGAGGGAATATATGGACCCTCTTTTGAATGCAAGTATTATCCCTGTCATTTCGCAGGACAGGATTGCACTCTCTGCTACTGCCCTTTCTATCCCTGCCTGATCTACGACATGGGTGGCGAACTCAAGGTAACCTCTGATGGAAGATTCGTCTGGAGCTGCACCAACTGCTGGGTGGTACATGAAAAGGATTTCTCGGAGACAGTTATCTTCTCTCTCAGTCGTTATCCAAGACAGAAACTTATTGAAGAAGACTGGTTTTTTTTCAATGAAATTCTTCAGGAGCTTGTTTATGGGGATGTCTTAGCCCTGTTCGATGAAGGCAATTACAATCTCATGGAAGCAATCCTTTTTGATAAGTTCTGTGAAGAGATTGAGGAGGCTGAAGCACTTGCGGTTAAGGTTGAGGACTTCTCCATAAAGTCTGTGAGAAAGGTAAAAAGTGTTGAAGAGGCGGATAAAGAAATTCTGATACCTGTTAAGGATAGAAGAAGGTATTATGGGATAAAAAATGGATGCTATGTCGTCTGTGAAGCTGAGAGAGTGCCTCTATAATCTGAACAATGAAATTTAACCCTCGATTCTATACTTCAGGGAGAGATTCTCCTCTCTTATGACATATCTGTGATCCCCCCTCTTTATGCTCTCAATCGCAAATTCTATTACCTTCTTGTAAAACTCACAGTACGGGCTTTTGGCAAAAAGTGTTCCTGTTTCAGAATAAACTTCTGCCGGGCATGGAGAACCACAGATGTGTCTGTATATACATTCTCTACAGTCGTCAATCTGCTCAACAGCTCTTTTCCTTATATTTTCAAAACTTTTCATGAATTCGAGATTTGTGAGTGACTCAAAGGGGGCTCTGTACTCCTTCAGTCCTATGAACTCCCCGCATGGATATATTCCATCGGTTGCAACGGCAAAGAACCTCCTTCCACCGCCACAGGGTGAGATGTCACACTGAAGCACCCTCGAAGTTGGAGCAACTATTCCAAGGATTATGTTTGCAAAATCCCCGATAACGATCCTCCTTCCACCCTTTGTGTGTTCTATCGCCCTTCTGCATGCTTTAATGAACTCTTCTGCAGCTTTCTCAGGCTCTACCCTCATTTTTCTTCCACCCTCGCTTGTCCCCCTCACGGGGTTCATCAGAACAACCCTGACCCTTCCAACAAGAAAATCAACCATTTCTTCAAGCTGCCTGTAGTTGTATCTGTTTATTGTGGTTATAACATTCAGTCTCTCATATCCCCTCATGTAGTCAATGCATCTTACAGCACTCTCAAAGTGATTCTTACCTCTCAAAAAATCGTTTGTTTTCCTGTCCGGAGAATCGAGGGATATGCCGACATTAACTTTATTTCCCATCAGAAAGTCCATATCCTCTTTTTCAAGGAGCTTTGCATTAGTCTGAACTCCAAAGCTGAAGTCAAAACTCTCAATTGCATCAAAAATCACATCTTTTGCTATGAGCGGCTCGGAGCCATGAAATATTACCCATCGGATTTTACCCTCCAGAACACTCAGAATATTAAAAAGCTCATCTCTGAGCATGGTTTTTCCGTTTCTTCTGATATCTTCGGGAATATAGCAATAGGGACAACTAGCATTGCATAAGTCAGTTACATTTATGTAGGCGGTCTCAGGCTTTATTTCAAAGCGGTACCTATCCATGTCTTTTTTGAATTCATCTCTGTGTTTTTTCCAGTGTCTTTCCACCTCTTCAAATTCATCATCATCGAACAGAGCCCAGAAAAGAGATTCAGGGTCAATTGCCAGTCTGTAATTTCCGAAGTCAATTGTCTCGAGCATTTGGATCACCCTGATAAAAAATTAAAAAGGGGATCTCTCATCGCTCATCACATAGTGTGTGAGACCACCTTTTGAATCGCATTCCAGTCTGTAACCGAGAACCATAGAACGAACTCAGGTCGGAATTATAAATATTTTTTGATTCTGAGTAAAGTTTTATGAATTTGGCAGGGTTTTGGGTGGGGGGAGAAACCCTGCCTATGGGTCGACATTCGGAGAGTTATTAAAAATAAAAGCTTTTTCAAATTTTTAACAGAGAATTAGGAAGAGTAATGGAACTTTTCAGAAATTTTAATAAAATTAATTAATTGTTACAGATTAATATCTGGGAATATCAGAAAATCTGAAACCTGAGCAGTGCAGCAATACCTCCAAGTGACATCAGCTGCTTTCCAGGTTCAAATTCTGAGCTGAGAATGATAACTCTTCCCCCTCCTTCCTCAACAGCTCTGAGAAGAGAATCGACATCCCAAAATTCTCGTTGCTCCAAGAGATAGTCATCTGCAATGAGCAGGATCTCTACTGCCCCATAATTAAGAGCCTTTTCCACCTCATCTTTTCCGTAAGCTACTTTTCCGTTTTTTGCGATCTCTTCCAGAACTCTGTCCATGTACTCTGCTTCCTGAGCGATCCTCAACTCACCAACGATCTTTTCAATAACACCTCTCTTCAAAACCTCTATGAATCCTCTCCTTCCAACCGATGATGTGTCAGCCTTTACTACTTTTTTTGCGATTTCAGGGTTCTTTTCCCTGAGGAAATGGATGAAGTCATCCTTAGCAAATCCCGGACCGGCAACAACCGCATAGCTGAATTCCATGTTTTCAAGGATTGAAAGAATTTCATTGAAGAACTCCTCTCTGTAACTGCCCATACCCTTCCCATAGCTCCTGCTTACAATGGATAACTCCTCTACCCCCCACTCTCTCAGTGCCCCCACATGAGCCTCTCCTTCCTCCATAGTCACGATAATGATTTCAGGTCTGTTTGATGCCTTGATTGCCTCGCTAATCCTCTTAAGCTGTTCATCCTTCCATTTCTCCTTGATGATGCTCAGTTCCTTGCCAGGTGTGATGTTGATCGTATGATAACCTGAGTCCTCAACTCCGGCAACTATAGTTCCGGTGACTCGAAGTCTGTTTGCAAATCTGTGGAATTCGACCTTCTCCACCTTTATCCCGAGTCTTACTGTAACCTTCTCCTTATCGCTTCTCAGCTTATCACTGCTCTCGCTTATCCTTTTTGTGAGGGAGAATACCACATCTCCAGGTTCAATTATATACTTTAAATGCCAGAGATCGTCGAGAGTCTCTGGAACAAGTTTTATCTCACCCTCATCATCTTTCAGTCTCTCTTCAACCACTTTCATCCTGTTTACCTCTTCTTTTCGCTTCTTTCCTGCCTTTTCAGGTAGTAATCTAAGGGGTGGTAAATTCCTCTGCAGCTATCATTCGCATAGCAGTTGTGATAGGTCTTCATCGTATCACAGGCTGGAGGATGGTACTCTGTCCCCTTCGCCCCTGCTATATGCTCAACCTGGTATCTGGTCTTCTCTTCATCAAAGTCCGGAGCCATCCTGTATAGTGAGATGATCTCTTCAACATCCATCCCTAAGTTCAGAAGGAAGGATGTGATGGCAAATCTTGCTGTGTGAGGCAGGTTAACTCCAGCCTGCAAATCGGAGAGTATCCTTCTCATGCATGGTGGGAATTGAGAGGTGTTGATTTTTTCAATGCTCAGTTTGGGCATGGTTTTTCTTACACTTCTTGCAAGTGTCCTTAACTCATCAATATCTCTGAGGATGAAATCGTATTTTTTGATGCTATCAGCCATGAATTCATGCTGCTTTGTGGAGAGCCTCTCTCTCAAAAACTCTTTTATAACTCTCTCAAAGTCATCCCTGCTCAGATCGACCATTCCTTTTCTAACGGATCTGTTTATCAGTCTCCATTCTTTTGCACGCATTCTGACGGATACTTTCAGGAAGGTTGTGACATGTACTTTTACTGTTGAATTTAAAAACTCTGCCCCCACACCGAGATCAGAAGCAACGATTTTCAACACTTCATACGGCTCACGGGAAAGCAACTCTGAAATTGCATCTGACTTTCTGATTGCATATCTTCTCAAAACCCAGTCATCTAAGTTTGACAGGAGTATTCTTGAGTAGAGGTAGCTTATTGCTGATATTCTTGCGTTCTTCACTCTTTCATTGTAGTACTCTCTACTTAGCGATAGCCTGCATTTTTCAAAGCACTCAGAGCAGAGTATGCATTCGCTGCTCATGAATTTATCGCAGGAGGAGTAGCATTTTATATCACATCTGATGCAGAGAAAGGATTCATATTTGCTATCAGATTCAAGTTTTTTGTTTTCGATCACAGCTTTTATTTCGTTCTTTGCCCTCTCCATCGCCTCCTTAACAACGAGATTATCGGAGTTATCGAGAATGTTCTCAAAACTGCCGTAAAGATGCTCTAAAAAAATCCCCGAAAACTTCAGGAAGGGATATCTGATTATCAGGGGGAAAACAGGTAAAAAAGGACTTGAAAAATCACTATTTTCAACCATATTTTAGCTATTCTGCCTCAATCCTGGGAGCAAGGATGTACTCCACTTTCACTTTTCCGGCAGCGACCTCGAAGATCATTCGTCCGGGATAATCGTTTCCGAGCCTTATTGTGAGAACATCTCCTGGTGATGCCACTTTCACGAATTCTTTAAGGTACTCGAGTGAGAACATGCTTCTCGCTGGCTGCCCGTTGAACTCTGCAAGTTCGTCTTTCGTCAGATTGAATGTGATTCTATCAACATCTCCTTCAGCCTCAATGAAGAATCCCTCAGAAGTCGTTCTGAAAACAACATGATCGCTTATCTTGTCTGCCGCTATTATTGCTTTTCTGAAGTCTCCAGCATCCATGACTATCTTGGCGGGAAGGTCTATTTGTGGTATTCTTGGCTCTTTCCTGATTGCTGATGGCTCTATGAGGGAAACAGAGTATCTTACACTTCCAAATTTCACAGTAAGTGATGTCTCATCAGTGATGGATAGCTCCACAATCTCATCGTTCTTGATTGATTTCGAAATGTCAAAAATCCTGTTTACATCAATCCCTGCAACGAACTCCCCTTCCACGCCATATGATTCAAAGGAAGATGAGGGTACATCCACTATGACCATCGCAACATTCGCAGGGTCAACTGCCCTTGAATGCAATCCCTCTGGTTTGAAGTGAAATCTTGCTTCACTGACAAGAGATACCATGGCTTTGGAAATTGTTTTCAAAACCTCTCCGTTTAACACGACTTCTACCATGTAGCATCACCGTATAGGAGAAAATTAAGAGGAAAATATTTATAATTTTCTTTGTTGTTGAGGCAGAATTATGATTACTTCTCTCTTTTTTCCATACTGGAGCCTTTAAAATGTGCATGACCTTATATCGACCTCTACGATCTCTCCAAAAGGCTCTTTCTCCTCGAAAATTTGACCCTCAAATCTGTAAACTTCAGTACCTTCCATGAGCCAGCAATCGGGTGGCATGCCAGCTTTCATACATGTCTGGGAGAGAAATTCCTCGGAATCGAAATCAAATTCAATCGCAACCTGAGGAAGAAGCAAACCAGAGTAAAATCCTCTCCTCACAATCAATCCATGCTTTCCGATTTCTACATGATCTGGTAGTTCGGTCTGTTTTGCCTGAATTTTCTCGGGCGGAGTTAAAACCGTGACCTCAACTGTAATCTCCCTTATTTCGGGAAGCCTCACAGGAGTGAATCGGGGATCCTCAGTTGCCGCTGCAATTGCGGATTCGATAATAGCCTCGTCAAGCCTTTTTTGAGGATATGGAAAACCAATACACCCTCTTAAATCTTTGTTTTTTCTCAATGTTACGAAAACTCCCCTTTTCTCAGCAAAAACACCTTCATATCTGGTTTCAGGAACTTTTTTATCCTGAAGATAGATTTCAATAGAATTTCTTGCGAGTTTGACTGCTTTTCTACCATCTTCAAGTGATAGAAGTTTTGCCATAGTTATAACAAAGGAGTTGCAGAAATATATTGGTTTTGTATCCGTATGTTTTGATAGCTAAGGGGGTTAAATATGAACCTGACAGATTTCTTGAAAACGCTTTTGCCTCTGAAACATTTGAATGTTCTCCTAAGGGCGTTAGGGCGGTGGTTTGAGGGTAGTTTAGGTATAATAGATTTGGTAAACTACGCTGAGCTAAATCAAATCACTGGTTCAGGAACTCTGTAATCAGATAAGATCAAGGATGGAACATGCTTGAATGATCCTGCCTGATGAGTTGATTAAGAAAGTGGAGATAATAGCCTATAAGGTGAGAGCGGGTTTTGAGACTCTTTGAATTTATTGGTAGAATATGAGTGTTTTCAGCAGAGTCGTGAAATTTTGGGGGAGGAAATTGGAGTAACATATCGGCAGCCGCATCACAGACTTAATCAACAACTGATGACTGTGGTTTTCAGGATCGTTATAGAGAAGTAAAAATTTCATCCCTGATTACCTTTTCCACAGACTCGAAATCCTTTTTAAAACTGCTAACTTTTATAGAACATGGGTTTTCTTGGTGTGGATATAGGTGGTACGAATGTGGATTTTGTGCTTCTTGATGGGGATTTCAGATACCTTTCATCCTTCAAGACAGCAGAGGTTATTGGCTATGTGGATGACCTGATTGATTCCATGGCTAAGAAGTACAATGCAGACAGGACAGGAGTTGGAATTGCTGCATGGCTTAAAAGCAGAAGGATTTATCGTGCTCCTAACCTGCCTGTCATACCTTCGTTGAGAGAAGAGTGGATTGTAGAGAATGATGCAAATTGCTTTGCTTTGTATGCCTCGAAAAAGCTTGGTTACACGAATCTTCTCGGATTGACTGTGGGAACCGGTATTGGGACAGGAGTTGTAATCGATAGGAAAATATACAGGGGTAGAGGTTTTGCAGGTGAGATGGGGCATGCGATCATCGAAAAGTCTGAGGTGGATTGTGTTTGTGGTAGGAAAGGGCATATTGAAGCTAACTTTGGTGGGTGGGCTATAAAGCGCATAACGGGAAAGAACGCATCGGAAGTTGATTTAAATCAGATTTACAGCCTCGAAGGTTTTGATGTTTTTTGCAGGGGGTTAGCCTTCGCCGTGATGTTGATGGATTTTGAAGCTGTGGTAATCGGTGGGAGGATAGGGGTGAGGCTTCAGGAGCAAGTTTTAAAGAAGAGGGTTTATTCCTATCTTATGCCTGAATTTCAGCCAGAGATCAGAATTCTTGATGACGAGCTTGCAGTTGCCAAGGGGGCAGCATTGCTGGCGAAGGATGTGGTTGAGTATGCGGAAGGGTGAGATTGATGGGTGAATTTGAGCATATTATAGAGTCAGCGAGAAGGATAGTGGATATGGAAGTGAGGGGAGCGGGAAGAATAGCAAGATTCGCTGCAGAGGTTTTGATGAGGTTTGCTGAAGAAATTGAGAAGGATTTCGATGAGAAAATGAGCGAAGCCTCGAAGATCCTCCTCAACACAAGACCAACTGCGGTCAGCCTTTACAATTCCGTGAATTATGTGATGAATTACTCCGGCGACTCTGTGGAGGAGAAGAGGAAAGATGTTATCAGAAGGGCGAGAGAGTTCATTCAGTGGGTTGACAGTGCGAAAAGGGAGATAGGCAGAATAGGGGCGAGGAGAATAAGAAGTGGTTCGACAATTCTGACTCACTGCAATTCATCTGCAGCCCTCTCAGTGATAAAGGAGGCAGCCAGAAAAGGGGATATAAGGGTTTATGCAACAGAATCCAGACCGAGATATCAGGGACACATCACGGTAAGGGAGCTTGCTGATGAGGGGATAGATGTAACACTCATAGTTGATTCGGCAGTCAGGTATTTCATGAGAGAGATGGACTATGTGGTAGTCGGAGCTGATGCAATAACGGTTAATGGAGCGCTGATTAACAAAATAGGGACTTCTCAAATCGCTCTCTGTGCCAGTGAGGCAAGAATACCCTTCATAGTAGCTGCTGAAACATATAAATTCAGCCCGAAGACCCTTTCCGGTGAGACTGTGGTTATAGAGGAGAGAGACCCATCTGAGGTTGCTCCTGAGAGCATAAGAAAATCAGGTGTGAAGGTTAGAAATCCGGCTTTTGACATAACCCCGAGGAGATACATCGATTTGATTGTGACTGAAATAGGAGCGATCCCTCCCGAAATGGCTTATGTGGTTATAAAGGAGAGGCTTGGTTATACAATACCATCAAAGGAGGAGATAACCTTAGTTCCGGAGCACTACGATTAGTTTCTGTCTGTTCATAACCTTCACTCATACTTTTATCCTTTACTCATACTTTTATCGGAGTAGGATTGAAGCAGAGTATGGCAAGGATAAGCGTGAACACGCCTGTAATCACCCTCTTCCTATCCACAGGTATGCTGTCATTGAGAGGTTTTGGATGCTGCTGGAAAGAGAATATAAGGGCAATCACACCCCAGAATATAAGTATGGAGCTTTCTCCGGAAAGATATGTGTAGAGCCACCCGCCGAATATGAGAACTGCTGGCATTAACTTTGAAACATTATTTGCTCTCTCCCCTATGAGTGCCCTCATAACATGTCCGCCATCCAGCTGACCAACCGGAATGAGATTGAAAAAGGTTACGAGCATCCCCACCCAGCCAGCAAAGGCAACAGGGTGTATGAACTCGCTTTCGGGATTCACAATGTAAGATATGGCATCAAATAGCAGAGGTGTTCCTAGCTCTATGTAAGTTCCGTTCTCAACTGGCTGATAAGGTATTGTCAAACCGATGGCTGTGATTATCACCGAGGCAACAACTCCAACCAAAGGTCCGGATACACCGACATCGAAAAGAGCCTTTCTGTTAGGGATAGGACCTTTATGCCTTATCACAGCCCCAAGTGTTCCAACTATCGTGGGAAAGGGAATAAAGTACGGCAGGCTTGTCTTCATACCCCATCTTCTTGCAGCAATGAAGTGTCCCATCTCATGACTTCCGAGAACGAAGATTATGGCAAGAGAGAATTTTAATCCCTCAAAAAAGTTAAAGTCGGGTGTGAAGGAGGCTCCCACAAAGGTTGTGCTTGCAAAGGTTGCAATCAGGAGCAGGAGGTTAATCCATCTCCTCTCCTTATCTTCAATAACCTTTGCTTCTATAATAGCTTCTCCATACACATAGCCGAACTCCACATTGAAATATGGAAGGAACTCAACAATCTTTTCTTTAAAAATTTCAAAATTCTCTCTGCTTTTTGGTTTAACATAGAGCCTTATTCCAGAAGCAATTTTTTCCTCATCATAGACATCGAAGTACTCGTCAACAAACCTTCTGAACTCTGCCAGTTTTTCAAGTCTCTCACTTAAGCTCGCACCTCTCAAAGATTACACCCCTCAATCTGAAATCTCCACAAAACAATTTTTGAAGGCTGATACTTTCGCTCTCCTCCCCTCTAAGACATTGATATCTACACCATCCACTAAAGGGATGTTGCTTATGATAGCCCCAACAGCAATAATGGGTTCTGTTCTGTAATTTATTATTGCGAGAGGAGATGTCCCTTTTTTCTTCATCCTTAGAAGGACATAGGTTCCAACTGTTGATCCTCTTCCTGAAGGAAAGGCAAAGATTTTTTGCTTTATGCTTTCTCCGGTGATGTCGCTGTCTCTGGCTACCACAACACCTGTCTCCGGATCGACATCTCCAAGGAAAGAAAAGTTTTTTCTGCTGACAATGAGTTCTCCTTCTGCCTCTCCCTTTGATATTGCTCTGCAGGGGATTCTCATTTTCATATCCATAACAGGTGTTGGGGATATTTAATGTTGTCTTTGTTGTATAGGTTATATTGGTTAGTGGGTTATATGGGTATATGGGTTATGGAGTTATACAACCAGAAAAGTAGAGAAAGTAAAATATAATCCATCAATCCATTAGGCTTGATGCTGATTTCAGTTATTCTCCCCACGCTGAATGAGGAGGAGAGCATATCTGAATGTATTGATGAGGTAATAGCCGGTATGGGTTTTTTAAAAAAGGAGTTATCCACTCCGTTTGAATTTGAAATTGTTGTGGTGGATAGCTCAAGTGACAGAACTCCGGAAATTGCCCGTGAAAAGGGAGCCAGGGTCATCAGATGTGAGAAAAAAGGCTATGGTAATGCATATCTTGAAGGTTTTAAGGTTTCAAAAGGAGATATAATTGTTATGGGTGACGCTGACGGAACCTATGATTTCAAGCAAATTCCAGAACTCCTGAAACCTCTTTTAGATGGAGAAGACCTCGTTATTGGTTCAAGATTCATGGGAGAGATTGAAAGCGGGGCTATGAACTTTTTGCACAGGTTGGGTAACCGAATCCTGACATTCACGCTTAATAGATTGTTCAGTCTGAAAATTTCAGATTCACAGTCTGGATTTAGAGCAATAAAAAGAAATGCGCTTGAAAGAATGAACCTCAGGACAGATGGGATGGAGTTTGCAAGTGAGATGATAATTGAAGCTTTCAGAAAAGGACTGAAAGTGAAGGAGGTTGGTATAAAATACAGAAAGAGGAAGGGCAGATCTAAACTGAGGAGCTTCAAGGATGGCTGGAGACATCTTAGACTGATGCTTCTGTACAACCCTCACTCTTTTTTGGTATATCCTGGAATCATACTTGCTGTTTTTGGTCTGATGCTCATGACAGTCCTTTACCTGAAGGGGGATGTTGAGCAGAAAAGTATGCACTCTTTCATCTTGGGAGCGATAGCTTTTCTGGCAGGTTTCAACTCTTTTCTATTTGGAATGCTTGTATCGGCATATTCAAGCATACATGGATACTCGAAATCAGCTCTGGCAATGAAAGTTTTAGACTACCACTCTCTTGAAAGGGAACTTCTTGCGGGTGTCATCCTTATATTTTCGGGTGTTATGGCGGGAATATACATAGTTCAGAACTGGATTGCCTCTGGATATGGCAGTCTGAGTCAGATGGCTCTTGCAGTAGCTTCACTCGTTCTGATATCTGCAGGGCTGATGGTAGTTTATTCAGCCTTCTTTCTGAGCATGCTCCTTCTTGATAGGGATTGAGGGATCGAGAGAGGATTGAGCTGGGTGAGGGTGTGGGATGAGCGGAATGAGAATCGCCTATGTGTATGATGCAGCCTACCCCTTTGTAAAGGGTGGTGGGGAAAAGAGAATCTATGAAATTGCAAGAAGACTTTCTAAAAAGCATGAGGTGGACTGGATAACTTTGAAGTGGTGGGAAGATGGAAATGAGTTTTTTGGAGATGGGATAAGGTATATCGGTGTGGGGGAATGGAAGAACCTGTATGCAGGAGGAAGAAGAAGCATATCTGAGGCGATTTACTTTGGAATAAAAGCTTTGCCTTCTCTCCTCAGCGATTATGATGTTGTTGACTGCACAGCCTTTCCGTATTTCCCGGCTTTTTCATCGAGATTCTCCTCTATTGTAAAGAAGAGCAAGCTCTTCATCACCTGGCATGAGGTGTGGGATGATTACTGGTATGAATATCTGGGCTGGAAGGGTTTTTTCGGGAAAATCGTTGAGAGGAGAGTAACCAGGCTGAAGGCAAAGCACATAGCTGTTTCGAAGCTGACAGCAGAGATGCTTGAGAGTAAGGGGTGTGAGACGATTACAGTACCGAATGGAGTTAATCTTGATTTAATTGAATCCATCAGACCATCAGGTGAATACGATATTGTTTTTGCAGGTAGATTGATAGAAGAAAAGGGAGTTGATCTGTTTATTCAGCTCTGCAAAATTCTATCAAAGGATTTCGATTTTAAGGCAGTGATTATTGGTGAAGGACCACTAAAAAAAGAGATTACAGAGAAAGCTGAACAAAAAATTGAGGTAATTCCCTTTGTGGATGAGGAGAGGTTTTATTCAATTCTGAAAGGAGCAAAGCTTTTTGTACTCCCATCAAGGAGGGAGGGCTTTGGCATATCTGCTCTGGAAGCTATTGCATGCAGTACTCCTGTTCTAACCTTAAAACATCCCATGAATGCAGCCAGAGAGATTGCTGAGATGTATGGATTTGCTGCCGGTAGTTTTGAAGAGATGGTTGAGTTTGGAAGAAAAGTTCTTAAAGGGAATTTTTGGGGAGAGAAGGTGAAGGTGGATTTACAGGAATACGACTGGGGAAGGATTGCAGAAAAGATGGAAAGGATTTATAAAGAGGGAATGATGGTGGAGTGATCTTAAACGGTGGTGTGTGTAAAGCAGTACTGGCAGTACTGCAGTACTAACCCGCCACCCTGTGTTTCTGTTTATAAACTAAAAGGGCTACAAGAAGCAATCCAGCTGTAAAGGTTATAATATCTGTATAGGGCATGGTTTTGAGAACCTCAGGGGAGTAATGCGTGAAAAGACTGAGTATAAACAGGCTCAAAGCTCCTCTCACTTCTGGATGGGGGTCAAACTTCTCCGAATTTGATTCCGTGTCATCTTCACCGCCATCATCATTTTTTTCATCCCTTCTGTTTTCAAAAATGAACTCGAAAATCAGATTTCCAACCCCAAGAATGAGGAAATAGTAAGCGAGAATGGCACTACTGTTTGCTGTATTCTCCTTCTCTAAAGCGAGATACACTGCTGAGATTACAAGTAGGATGATTGCTGCCAATACGAATTTCTGGCCTGTACTGAGTGAGAAAATCCACCTGACTATTTCCCTTCTGTACTTAAATGCTGCAGATATCGTTAGAATGGATATAAAAGCAGTGAGAACAGTTGATATTCCAGGTAAAACTGTTAAGTTCTTTTTATAACTCCAGTCATCGGATGTTATCTCTACTGTATAAAAGCCCGGAGATATAAAGTATCTCAGGGGCACCTCTATTTCAACAACCCCAATTTTACCCTTCTCGAATTTTGGTTTTGATACAATGCTTTTTGATTCTCTGAATATCTCTCTGCCAAAATAATTGACCTTCACTGTGTAGTTGAACGCATCGAAGGACTCTCTGGAATAGGTTTTTATTTCGGCTTTAAAACCCTCATCAGCGCTAAATGCTTTTATGTACAGGTATGCGATGTAAAGTTCTCCATCATACCTGAATTCTGGTTCCTGAACTGTGATTTTGGCTTCATAAATCTTTAATTCTCCTTTTCCATACGCCTGGATTTCAATACGGGTTTTTTCAGATTCGGATGGTTCATGAATGAACTTCATGTTCTCCTTGAGCTCCTGCTGCTGTGTATAGTGAGAGTCGTAAACAAGAAACCCATTTCCCGATATATCTCCGGAAACCTTAGTTTTCAGGTTTATTTCGACAAAGTCATGCTTATCAACAGGAAGATAGGCAAATATCCTTCTGTAACCATCAATTTTAAAACTCTGTGATGAAAGCTCCTCTTCCGCTACCACATCTGATGTGAAAGTTATGGAAGCTGAAGACACCTGGGAAAGAATTATCAGGAGAAAAATAACTGTTCCGAGCTTTAATGCAGTTTTATTCAGACTGGTTGAGCAAGCAAGTGATCTCACGCCAACCCATTGAATAAACTGGTTTTAAAGTTTTTACCTTATTAACCTGTAAAGATAAAAACTGATGAAGACTGGTAAAGAATAATAACAAGTTGCGTCGAAAAAAATTCAATGCGTGTTCTCTGTGTCGCACCGTATTTCTATCCCAAACCCGGAGGGCTTGAGAGGTATGCATATGAGATATGCAAAAGGATTGCGGAGGAGAATGAGGTTAGGGTAATCTGTTCAGGTGAGGCTAACAATGGTAACCATGAGACTCAAAAAATGGATGGGATGGATATATTCAGATTGCCCATCTCATTCAGGATTTCGAATACACCCATATCTTTTAGACTTCCTTTTAAAGTCAGAAAACTCCTGGATTGGTGTGATGTGGTCTATGCTCATTCTCCAGTGCCTTTTTATGCTGATATAGCCTTAATTTTCAGGAAAAAACCTTCTCTCCTTGTATATCACTCTGGAGATGTAAGGGGAGATGGGGTTACGGGTGTTTTAGCATCTGCATATCTCAGGTTCGAGAAAAGAATAATTTCCAGTGCTGATGTTGTTGCTGGAGTATCCGAGTTTGTTAAGAGAAAGCTAAAAGGGAGTGAGGTTATAACGCCAGGAGTCGATCATGAGTTCTTCAAGCCAGTAGCTGAAAAGAGGGATCATATTTTATTTGTAGGACAGCTCAGAAGGGGTCATGAGTGGAAGGGGCTTGATGTTCTTTTACAGGCTGCTGCCAGAATTGATTGCAGAGTAGTTGTGGTTGGTGATGGTGATTTGAGACAGAAATATGAGAGGTTGGCGGAGAGGTTAAACATAAGTGCATCCTTCAGGGGATACATGAGCGATACAGATATGCCTGAAGCGTACTCTTCAGCAAAACTCCTCGTTCTCCCATCAAAAACTGACCAAGAGAGCTTTGGAATGGCCCTTCTTGAAGCAAATGCCTGTGGGACGGGGGTGGTTGGTACCAGAGCCGGGGGAATACCCTGGTACATAAGGGATGGGAAAAACGGAATTCTAACTGAAAAAAATACTGTGAAGCTTGCTCATGCAATATCTTCTGGATTAGAAAAATACAGGAAGCTTGGAAGAATTGGAAGAATTATTTCCAGAGATTACAGCTGGGAAAATTCTGCAAAAAAAACTGAAAGAATTCTAAATAGCCTGATTTAAATTAAGAGGCTGTTAAGTTTTTTGACCACTGAAAGAGAGATATTTCTAACCCTCTCAGGGAAGGGAGACATAAGGAAATATGCATCTTTTTCATCAAAGAGCCTGAAGACCGAAATCAAAACGAAGTAAGTTGAGAATGTAATTAACATCCCTACAAGGCTGATAAGTCTCGATCCGGAAGGCATGTAAAAAGCTGCAGTACATAAGGAGATATAGGAGAGGATGATTCTGCTAAGATAACTTACAGAGAGCCTGAAATAGAATTTCTTGATGTAATATAAAACAAGAACTGCAAAAATGACAAAAGAGTAAATCAACAGGAGTTTTTCTATCTCCAAAACTCTCATGAAGGCTGAAATTCCGAACATTACTGAGAAAACGAAGAGTGTTAAGGATGGGATACGAAATCTCTCCATCGCAACGAGATTCGAAGCTATCACCTGTACAACAGAAATAAAACCAACTGCCAGGGATAAATATATCAGAGTAGAGGAGGCTTCATGATATTTTGAGGAGAAAAACAGGTTCAACCACATCTCTGGATTTGAAGCCATTGAAAGGCAAACCGGAAAGACAAAAAGAAAAACATACTTGAGAGACTGGAAGGAGAAATACTCTTTGGAACTATCTGATGCGAGATAAGGGAATGTAACGGTTACAAGAGCACCTGCGAAGAAAAAGGTCCCTCTTGCTATTGTAAGCGCTGCGTTGAAGCTCCCTGTAATCAAGTCATCAGCTCCAAGATAGCGAAATAAAATGATGCTCCCATTGATGAGAAAGGCTATGCTGAGGAACACAAGTGACACAGGGATAGTTTCAACAACCATGTTGAAACTCCATCCTTTTGATTTCTCTGTTTTTATTACCTTAGTGGAGAAAAGAAGGTAAGCTATCATAATAATCAATGAGATTAAGAGGGATGAAATGGCTCCAAGAACACCAAATCCGAGTGATACAAGAATTACGGCTGCGAGCAACTTTGATGTGGTGTTGAGAATGTTAGCTAAGGCGATGTTTTCAAACTTTTTAAAACCCCGAAAAAGTGAAGCTAAGGAATTCCCGATTGATGTGGCGATTAGAGATATAGAAATCACCAGAATGGGAACAAAGTAAACTGCAGAATTTAGAGCAAAATATATCAGAGAAATGGATACGAGAAATCCAATCAAAAGATTTCCACCAAGTGCAGTCCTGAAATATATGCCTGCATTGGAGGGATCTGAGGAGATTAACCTTGCAGCAGGCTGAGAAAAGGTATTCTGAGTTAATATGGCAGAAATGTAGAAAACAGATAGAGAAACTCCAAGAATTCCATATTCTGGTTTTGTGAGCATGTTGCCCATCAAAACCTGATAGAGGTAATTGAATATGCTTGAAACGAAAAGTGCACCGATGATGATATAGCTGTGTTTTGCGAGACTCTCGTTCACATCACTAAACTCATTTTATGGTTTTTAAACCTGCCGATAATGGTTTTGGTGGAATAAACGCAAGACTTTTATTCTTAATGCAGAGTCTGGTTTAAATGACCTGCAGTCATGAATTAAAACAGAAGGACTGGTTACCTTCAGATAATGAAATCCTCAAGCTCCATCCATACTGCTCGAAATGTGGATCGGTTAAAAATATATCTTCCATGGGTGCTGTCTCAGCTGGATTCTTCACCAACATTCTGGCAAGGATAAAGTCTGATTTTGATAAAAAGGGGTACAAAATCAGTCAGGCTCAGATACGGCTTGTGATGAAGGAGCTTGAGGCAAGAGAGGCTTTTGACAAATTTTCTCTCTCATTTGAAGCTCAGAAGATGATTTTCATTGATGTTGTGTCAAAGTACATAAAAATATCCAGATGGAAAATTGAGGAATATCTCTGAGAACACTCTATGGAACTTCCTCTGAGGACTTGGCTGAACTGATGGAATGATGGGAGGCCAAGTCTGAATAGCTGAGGCTATGCTCCATGAGTCCGGGAACATGAATGGTGGTTGTTCTTTTCGTAAAAAATGGGATTTATTTCCCCAACCGTTAAACCCGAAATTCGTTGTTTGTTTTTTTGCTGTACGCTGGCATAACAGAGAAAACTTTAAAAATGATTTTGGGGAGAGAATAACAATGAAAAAGAGAATTCTCATCACTGGAAAAGTTCACGATGTTGGTTATCGTCCATTCCTTCTCGGTTTAGCTGAATCTTTGGAGATAGAAAGGTTCTTTGCAGATAACATATTCGTAAACAGCAAGCAGGTTGTTGAGATTCTGATTGATGGTTCGGAGGATAAAGTAAGTGCTTTTATCGAACTTGTAAAAAGAAAAACACCCGAAAATGCAGATGTTGAGGAGATAGATATTGGGGATTACGACGGAAATGTTATGAAGACTGAATCATACTACCGCTACCTTACAGCGATGCAGCTGGCAAAGATAGCAACCTACGGCGGGAAGATGCTCGATAAGCAGGACTCTATGCTAGAAAAACAAGACACAATGCTTGGCAAAATGGACTCTATGCTAGAAAAACAAGACACAATGCTTGGCAAAATGGACTCTATGCTA